>Ga0224723_1000046_pt1 | contig 74408 bp, 58 predicted proteins | sample Balambano_FR2_Me_FD_161647 | JGI IMG/M metagenome (GOLD analysis project Ga0224723, IMG submission 161647) | Freshwater sediment microbial communities from Lake Towuti, South Sulawesi, Indonesia - Balambano_FR2_MetaG | ecosystem: Environmental > Aquatic > Freshwater > Lake > Sediment | place... | reverse complement strand
AGATGGGGGTGGGAGAGGCGATCGAGGTAGTCTGTGGCAGTGGTGAATTCCAGGGTGGGGAAGAAGGGGGAGTGTTGCCAGCGGTGGGCGGTTTCCAGCATGTCCTGACTAGGGCCACCGCCGTGGTCTCCGACTCCAGGTAGCCAGAGGGAGTAGGGGATGCGGGTGGATTGCTGCCAGTTGAAGGCGTAGGTAGCCATTTTCACAGGATCAATGCCTTCCCCAATGGGAGCACTGATCAAGCTCAAAATTTGGCTACCATCGGGGGCTTGCCAGATAAACCAATCGTGGGGAAATCGGGTGGTATCGTTCCAGCGCAGCTTTTGGGTGACGAAATAGTCAATGCCGCCCTGTTGGAGAATTTGTGGCAGTTGCCAGGGAAAGCCAAAACTGTCGGGGAGCCATGCCACGCGACACATAGAATCTGCGTTGGCTTCGGGTAATTCGCCTGATTGGATCGATTGGGCAAATTTCTCTTGAACGTAGCGTTGGCCGTAGAGGACATGGCGTACCAGAGATTCACCGCTGATTACGTTTAACTCTGGCTCAACCCACAACCCTGCCACGACTTCCCAGCGGTGAGTGGCGATTTGAGTTTGAATAGCACGAAACAAGTCTGGACGATTAGCTTCAATCCCGGCGTAGAGGGCAGGGCTGGAATGACAGAAGGTTAAATCAGGGAACATTTGCTGGAGATTCAACACAGATTGAAACGTATTTTCGGCAGCTTGCCAGGTGTCCTCGACGGGCCAGAGCCAGGCCAAATCGAGATGAGCGTGGCCTACCAGTCCTAAACGATGTTGTTTGAGATCAGCGGCTAACGGTTGTAGTTGGGTTCGTAGGGTTTGTAACGATCGCTGAAACCGATCGCGATCGCCCACTTCTGCCCACTCCATCTGTTGCACAGCGGCCCACAAATCCGGCAATTTTTCTGGGGCGAAGGTATTGAGATACTGTTGCAGTACAGTCAGTTCATCCGCCACGAAACCTGGTTCTGGGCAGGGAGCAGCATCAGGTAAGGCATAGACGCAACTCGATCGCATCAGTGCTCCAGGATCGTGACCCGGACTCAGCAATCGCAAGGCAATCTCAAATTCGTCGCCCGGTTGGGCGGCTGGAGTCAGCAAAATTCGGGTGGAACAGTCGAAAATATCGCCTTCTTGCACCTGTGAGCCATTGACATAAATCACAGCATGATTCGCCCACCATGTCAGTGCCAGTCGTAATGCCAATCCTGATAGCGGATAGCCTTGAGAGGATAGGGGCACCTGCAACCGTTGAGCCAGCCATAATACCTGTTTGCCTTGGCTCCAAGCGACATGTTGACGGGCATCAAGGGGCGCGATCGCCCAGTCCTGCCAGGTCTCAGACCGAGTCGCTGAGGCCATCGGCACATCTGCAAGACAGTGCCGCCAGTGAGCCTGCACCGAATACTCGGTCAGGTGCTTCAGACGGGTGAGCGTATCGGTTATCAGGTCAAAAGGCGATCGGTTTTGCGCTGGCGTAGAAGTCACGGAAGCCGTCATGTTTGCACTAAGATCAGGACATTCGAGATCAGTGTGATTGATTCTCGCCCCTGACTGTACACCAGAATTTCGCTGGAAAACGAAGTTTAGAATTCGGAATGGAGCATTCAGAATTCAGAATTCAAAACCAGTGATTTTGCCTCAGTTTGAATTTGCCTGTTTCTGAATGCCATTCCTACTTCTGAACGTCTTCAGCCATGTCTTCCTCCGGTCGTTATCAAAGTCGAGTTTTGAGTTTTTTGTCGCAGCAATCCCTTAAATTGCGCGATCGCCTTGGTCAAGCTTTTCGTCATACTCAGGTGGCAGCGATTTGGGGCACTCAAATTTTGCTGTACCCGATCTACGCAGTATTTCAATCGACTCGTTTAGTGGGAAAACAACTGCGGCAAACCGTGCGACAAATCTTTCCCCAATTGCAGTCTAGTGGGCGATCGCCGCATCCCACCAGCCCAACTGCTGGGGATCTCATCACCAGTGATACGCCGCTGCAAGAAGTTTTGGGAACCCTTCAGACATTTGAATTGCCGATTCAAATTGCTGCTGGTTCAGCAGCAACGGCTCAGCTAACATCTGCCCTGGCAGAGCAACCCGTGTATGTAGGCAGCGTCGCCATCGTCAGCCAGCCAGTCGCTCCCCTAACCGTGCGCGGGATTGCTTCTGAAATTGCCACCCGTCATCTCGTGTTAGTGACTCCACAGAACGAAACGCTGGATATTTTGACGATGGAACAGCAACATTACCTGTTTCAACGCCTGATTTGGGCGCTAGCTCACTTTTGGCGAACCCAGCGCCAGTTGCAATCGACCTATCGGGCGCGATCGACGTTTCTGCCTCTACCGCTGGCACGGGAAACGCAACTGGCTCCTGTCCGCTGGTTCAATCACTTCATGATTTGGTTGCAAACCAGCCCTGTAGCAGCAGCCACCAACCTGTTCCACGAAGCAGAACTGGTGCAATACCTGCAAGAACACTGGCACGACCAAACGATCGTTGGTTTGCCTGAGCAAGCCATTTCTCCCCAATTAAAGGGCACTGCCTCACCTCTGGCATCCTCTCCACAGCCCTGGTGGGAGCAGATGCGTCAAACTTTGCTGGTCTGGGTCCAGAGACAGGCGCACCCTCCCGCTATTGATCCCTGGCAGACCCCTGCCAGGGCTTCCCAACTGCCCCCATCACCCCAGCAGCCCAGCCAATCTGCATTGCCTTCCACCAAACTACCCGCTTTACCTGAAGGTCAGACTCCCAGTCGCTTAGCTGGCTGGACGCATCAACTCAAAGTCTGGACTGCACAGGTTCTATCGGCTGATGCCCAGGTTGATCGTGGTAGTGCGATCGCTCCCACTCCAGCCTCAGCTTTAACCCAAACCCAGACCTCTACGCAAGCGATCGCTTCTCCTGTCAGTTCTTCAGAGTTGCGATCGGTTCATCCAGCCGATTTAACTAAGCAACCTAAACCAGACGAACTGATCGAAAGCCTCACCTATATCGAGACTCAAGCAACCCTCGTGGGCTACGAAAAGCATCCCTTAGAACGGATGCTGCAATGGCTGGACTTAACCATTGTGTGGGTCGAAAAAGCCATCCTTCGAGTTTGGCAATGGCTCAGTCGAGCAAAATAAGTAGATAGACAGAAATAATTACAAACCCAATTTTTGGAGAGCGTGCGCCGACGGCGCACGCTCTCCAAAAATTGGCTAATTTATTTTGTCTAGGTACTTAAAGAACGACCTTTGAAGGCGGGTTTTGCCTGCGCTCAACCCACAGCTAACCGGGTGCTGAGCGCAGGTGCAGCACGGTTACTTGATGGGTGACAGGTTGCTGGGTTAATCGTTAATAGAAGCTTGCACACCCGTCCCCGGAGCGCAAACTTTCAGCCTGTATCGGCGAGTGTTGCGAAGGCTGTAGGCAAATTAAAGAATTCGAGATATTATTCTCAAATCTAATTACTTCCTGTAAAAGCGCTACCACTATTTTTGCTCTCAAGGCTTCAAAATAGGGAAATACGAGATCAGCCGATTGCAGGGGAGGGGCATCATCGTGGTATCCAGTTCATCAAGGGTCGAATCTCATGATCAAATGGCCAGGGGTTGGTCTGCGGTAATTCGACAATTCAAAGACAAAACTCAGAATTACAAGAAGTTACTTGCAGAAGTTCTGAAGTGGACAGGTGGTCAGCCTGTCCTGACCCAAAAAGTCTGCCAACTGATTACTGATGCACCCGATATCCCACCGGTTGATGCTGAAGCAGAATGGCTGGAACAGCTTGTCAATCAACACGTAATTACTCCGTGGGAGAGCTTGCCAGAGTTGGAGTTGGTTCGCACAATGCGCGATCGCCTGACCCGCCGCAAACAGCAAAGTTTTGCTCTATTAAAGCTATACCAGCGCCTCCTCAAACAAGGTGAACTTAAAGCAGACGATTCTCTAGAACAAAAAGAACTACTGCGACTGGGATTGATCATTCAACAACAAGACAAAGTCGTCATCCAAAACCGGATTTATAGGACGATTTTCAATCCCATCTGGGTAGAAAATGCCTTGCAGAAAGTTCAATCAGAGTTTGAGCCGAGCGATAGTGAGTTTCGCAGATCTCTGATTGAGTTGGAACGCAAGCTGCTGATCTCTCAAGTCAACATTCTTTCTAATGTCGATAGCGACATTGAAGAACAACAGTCTGCCCGTACTCTCTATGAAGTGTTGCGGGATGTCACCGCCAAAGTGGGGGCAATGGTGAGTGCCGATCGCGCCAGTATCTTTTTGCTGAACGACGATCGCACCGAACTGTGGTCGCTGGTGGCGGAAAACGAAACGGGGGAATTTTTAGATATCCAAGTGCGGGTAGGGGAAGGAATTGTCGGTTTAGTGGCTCAAAGTAAAAAACTGATCCATATTCCGTCGAATGTCTATGACGATCCTCGTGCTGTTTTAGTGAAGGAATTCGACCGAAAATACAACTACCACACTCGCAATATTTTAGCGTTGCCCATTTTTAATGAGCGACGAGAAGTGATCTCGGTCATTCAATTTTTGAATAAACTTCAGCCCGAACCTTCCAGCCATCCCAATTACGTTCCCAGGCAACAGGGCTTCAGCAAAGCTGATTTAGAACGATTGTCCAAGTGTATTGTGCCTGTTAGTCGCATTTTAGAAAGTTGTCAATCCTGTTATAAAGTCACCCGTAAACTGCAAGCCACTGCTGCTTTAAGCGAAGCGACTCGATCTCTGGATCAAATTAACCTGGATACGAAAGCTATTCTCCAACGGGTAATGAACACCGCTAAAAAATTAATGAATGCCGATCGCAGCACGTTGTGGTTAGTGGATCATGATCAAGGAGATTTGTGGACTGAAATTCCAGGCAAAGGAGAAGTGCGTTGTCCGATTGGGATTGGTTTTGCCGGACAAGTGGCCCAAACTCGGGAACCGATGATTATCCCGTTTGATTTGTACAATCACCCGCTGGCTGAAAACGCTAAACGAGTAGACGAACAGACCCATTACCGCACCTGTAGCCTGCTTTGTACACCCGTGCTTAGCCCTGATGGAGAATTATTAGGGGTAACTCAACTGGTCAACAAACGAAAACCGGGAAATCATCCTGAATATGGTAGAGAAGACTGGCCCAATGTACCTGATTATTTCAAAATCAGTTTTGACAGGAATGATCAGCAAGCGATGCAGGTATTTAACGAGCGGGTAGGTGTGGTACTTCAGTTTGTTAAAACCCACGAAACATTGAAACAATTGGCGCAGGTTAAACCCAAGGAAGCGATCTATAATGCGCTGGCTGTTTTAGGCAACGTTGTCACGAATGAGGGAGAAGAGACACTTTATAACGCGCTCTACCACCTGATGAATTTTGTTAATCACTCTATTAATAAGTTACTCAATGCCGAGTACACGACCGTTTTCTTGCTAGATGCTGAAGAAACCGGGTTCTGGATGTTGAATTTGGAAGAAGAAAATAGCGATGCGATCGAAATTCGCATTTCTGCCACCCTGGGAATCGCTGGCAAGGTTGTGGAAAATCGTGCCGTGCAGGTCAGTCGCTATCCTCGAAAGTTTAACGACATGTTAATTTATCGAGGCATCAGCCCAGAGCAAATGGATAAACTCTACAATCTGTTGCTTTACCCGATTTTGAATCAACAAGGTCATGTAATTGCGATCGTTCGCTCTTTCAATAAACTGCAAACATTAGATTCGGGCTTATCTCTGGCTGGACAGATCGACTCAGAAGGGTTCACCAAAGCTGATGCCGATAAGTTGCATCACTATACAGAATCTCTTTTGCCCATCTTGCAGGCCTTCCAGTCCTTCCATCGGGAAATTCTCACCATTCAGGAACAACGGCAAGCTCTCGATCCGCTCTATCAAGCCATCAGCTTTGTTAGCCAGAGTAGTGGTCATCCAGAGGAATTGATTGAGAACGTGATGCACGCCGTTAAGAAGTTAACCAATGCCGATCGCACATCACTCTGGTTAGTGGATTATCAAACCAACGAACTATGGACCAAAATTCGCCAACCGGATGACTCCCTGTTAGAAACCAGAGTGCCGATCGGAGAGGGGTTTGTCGGCAAAGTTGCCCAAACGGGGCAATCCATGAACATCCCGTTTGACTTATACGAACATCCCGATTCTCACATGGCGCGTCGCACCGATGAGAAAACTCACTATCGGACTTGTAGTCTGCTCTGTATGCCTGTTTTAGGAGCCGATAGAGAATTGTTGGGGATTACCCAACTGCTGAATAAGCGTACCCCCGGAGACCATCCTGACTACGATCCAGCCAATTGGCCAGAAGTGCCAGAGTATTTCAAAGCCAGCTTTGACGAGAAGGATCAGAAGGATATGGAAATTTTTAACAATCAAGTTGGGGTCATTTTGCCAGGAATCCTAGATAAAAACAAACCTGTGTCTTTGGACTAGTGGTCTGTCAATGTAACTCGATGTGCGGCTTTCTTTCAGACCTTATGGGATGGGCAGCTTGTCCGTCTAGATTGAGCAGGCAGCTTGCCCGTTGGAGCCTCACGTTATGTGAAGAATTTTTAAGGGAACCAATAATTTCACTGAAGCTGTCTGATTGCTAGTAATAGGCTAGTAATGCTGACGTAAGGGAAATGCACTTTAGTACAGTACTGGGCTGCGGCTGCGCTCAGCCCTCAAATGTAGGCGGTTGAACGGCGTTCTTCACCTGTAGCAGGTTGAACGCGGTCGAAACCCGCAGTTAATGCTACAGGAGATGCTATTTTCAGGCAAGTCCCTGATAGGCAAGATTGGTCTATTGAATATCATTTTTAATTTCCTGGAAGGTTAATCATGAGCGTTGCTTGGAAGCGTGCCAACGGCACCACATCCCTCATTATGATTGGGGGCTTGGGATTATTGTTGCTTAGTGGATTAATGCGCTCGTTTACTGTGGTTGGTGCTGGGGAACGGGGTGTAGTGATGCATTTTGGCAAAGTTCAAAGTCAGGTTTTGGATGAAGGGATTCATGCCATCATGCCATTCGGCACTTCTGTTCGTAAATTGAATGTCCGTGTCCAAAAGACAGATGTAAACGCCACAGCCGCCTCTCGTGATTTGCAAGACGTGCAAACTGATGTTGCTGTGAACTGGCGTGTAGACCCAGCCAAAGTGAATCAGGTCTATCAGCAGATTGGCGATCTGGATGCAATCATCGCAGGCATTATCAGTCCTGCCGTGTCAGAAGTAGTGAAGGCATCGGTTGCTAAACGTCCCGTAGAAAACATCCTCCAAGAGCGGGGAGCCTTGAAAAATGAAGTAGATGCAGCCTTAGCTGCCCGTTTGGCACCCTATGGCGTTATCGTTGATGATGTGTCGCTGGTGAATTTTGGGTTTTCACCTGAATTTAATGCGGCGATCGAAGCCAAACAGGTGGCTGAACAAGAGGCCAAGCAAGCTGCCTTTAGAGCCAAGCAAGCCGAACAGGAAGCCCAGGCTGAAGTCAACCGGGCTAAAGGACAGGCAGAGGCCCAACGGTTATTGCGGCAAAGCTTGACCCCTGAAATTCTTCAGCAACAGGCGATCGAAAAATGGGATGGACGCTTCCCGACGGTCATGACTGGTGAAGGCACCATGCCGTTGATCAACGTCAATCCTGGCTCCATGACCTCTGACCAACCGCAAAATTAGGCTGATGCTCTCGTGGATTGAGCGCAGTCGAAATCCACTCTATGGGTATTTTGTTTTCCCGCACATCCCTTATGACTAGATATCTCCCCGATTCCTTCGTAGAATAAGGGCAGACTTTAGACCGTATTGCAATGCTGCGATCGCCTCTATCTACTGAACGCTCACAACCTTTGCCTCTGCCACCGGGAAAATTCGGTCTGCCCATTTTAGGGGAAACCCTCAGTTTTTTCCGAGATTCCCAATTTGCACAAAAGCGCCATCAACAATATGGCGCTGTCTTCAAAACGCGGCTCTTGGGGAAACCCTCGATTTTTCTGCGGGGGGCAGAGGCTAACCAATTTGTTCTGACCAACGATCGCTATTTTGAAGTCACCTGGCCCCCCAGCACCAGAGCACTTTTGGGACCCTTATCTCTTGCGTTGCAATCGGGAGAGATTCACCAGAAGCGACGCAAACTCCTGGCACAGGCCTTTATGCCCCGTGCTCTTTCTGGATACATTGACACAATCGAGGAGATCACCCAACGATATTTACAACGGTGGCAGCAACAGAGGGAGTTTGCCTGGTATCCAGACCTGCGGAACTATACTCTGGATGTGGCTTGTAAATTACTGATTGGTCTGGATCAGGGATCGCAAACGGAGTTAGGACAGCAGTTTGAAACGTGGTGTGAAGGCTTATTTTCGATCCCGCTGCCCTTGCCGTGGACGAAGTTTGGTCGAGCCAAAGTCAGTCGCGATCGCCTGCTTCAGGGCATCGAACATCTGATTTGCCAGCGGCAGCAACAATCTGATCTGGGAGAAGACACACTGGGATTGCTTTTACAGGCCAGGGATGAAGAGGGAAACGGTCTCGGTATTGCAGAGTTAAAGGATCAGGTGTTGCTGCTGTTATTTGCTGGACATGAAACGTTGACTTCTGCGATCGCCTCATTCTGTTTACTGATGGCGCAACATCCTGAAGTGCTGGAACGAGTGCGAAACGAACAACAGGGTGTAGCTAAACAACCGCTGACCCTGGACAACTTGCGGCAGATGACCTATCTAGATCAGGTGTTACGCGAAGTGCTGCGGCTGATTCCGCCCGTAGGCGGGGGATTTCGCACAGTTCTAGAAACCTGTGCCTTCAACGGCTACCAGATTCCTCAAGGCTGGAACGTACTCTATCAAATTGGTCCAACCCATCAACAGGCTGACCTATATCCCCAGCCTCAAACCTTTGACCCCGATCGCTTCGATCCCCAAACCGTCGCCTCACCTCCCAAATATGGTTATTTGCCGTTTGGCGGCGGCATTCGCGAATGTTTGGGCAAGGAATTTGCTCGATTGGAAATGAAACTGTTTGCCGTGCTGCTGACCCGCAATTATCAATGGAGTCTTCTCCCCAATCAAGATCTGGAAATGGTGACAGTCCCTACGCCTCACCTACGCGATGGCCTGCGGGTTCATTTCTCCAGAATAGGTGACTAGCTCTGAATCACGTGCAGGAGAAACGCGGTCAAACAATCGGGTTCAATGGCATCAAGCACTTGAGAGTAGACGATATCAAACTTAGCTCCAGCGGATTGTAAATTTTCATCTAACGCTTGAAAAAAGCCCCTGGCCATGTAATCTTCACCCACCTGCACCAGACCGATCGCCAATTCCTCATCCCGCTCCATCTTATGGGTAGCCTCAATAATGGTTTTGGTGATGCTAAGGCGATCGCTCGGTTCCCCATCTAGTAACACCAAAATCATTTCACCATTGGTTTTGGTCTTACCGCTTGCCTTGCGTTCAAAATAGCGATCGAGTGCAGTTTGCAGTACTGTGTCGAGATGCAATTGATGAGGGGGATAATTCTCTTCAATAATCTCAATCAAGTTGGTACTGGTAACGTGGTCATAGTAGCGAAAGATGCAATTCTCATCTTGATCTCGACAGGAAACGTAGAGCGTAATTCCGTCGGGATCAAGCGTTTCACACAACAGAGCGAGAGACAACACTGCTGCATGGGCTTTTTCCCAGCGCTCGGCAAATCCAGGGGGACGAATGGGTTGCTCTGTGGCGGTTTTAGCGATGATCAGGGTATAGTCCCGATCTTTTAACGGCACATCGGTGGGAGGAGAGGCGATCGTCATAGAAGTTAGGGGAGCATCTAAAGATTGCTTCTATCAAACCATGTCTGGCGATCGCGATACAATACGCCCTCCTCTCCCAGCCCCTGCTCCCCGCTTGGGAGCAGGGGAGAAAGAAACTAAAGGGGCCGCAGTCCATGCGCCAACCCTTGACAAATGCCTGCCATGAATTTGAGATCCAGGGTTTCCAGGCGATCGCTCGGTTGGTGGTAGTGGGGATTTCGCAGAAATGCGGTGTCTGTCACCATGAGGGCGCGATAGCCCTGATCCCAAAACGGTGCATGGTCACTCAGACGGCTGGCGGGGACGAGTTTCCCTTGCATCCCCGCTGGCAACCAGCGACTCCGCACCCCTGCTTGGTGCATGGCTTGAGACAGCCGAATGAGATCAGGGGTGGTGGGCAGATTTCCCACGAGTGCGATGTAATTGCCCTGGTTGGGATAAATGTATTGCAGTCCGGTGGGGTAACGCTGAGAGTTAGGAGTCGTGTCGCAGTATCCTAACATTTCCAGAGAGAGCATCAACCGCAAGTCCTGCCCCTGAGCACGTAACTCGGTGGCATAGTGCTGGCTACCTAAAAGCCCGTATTCTTCCAAGTCAAATGCCACCAGTCGCATGGGATGACGAGTGGGTTGCTCGTGCCAACAGCGGGCCAATTCCAACAACACTGCCACCCCGCTGGCGTTGTCGTCGGCCCCAGGAGTCCCTGGCACCGCATCATAATGAGCACCCACCAGGATGGCAGGTCGATGGCGATCGCCCCTCCCTGGTAAGTCCAAAATCAAGTTCTGGTGTGTCTGTCCCCGATAGGTAAACTCCTGCGTGATGACCTCGCCCCACTGTTGCAGGTGTTCGCGAATGTATTCCCGCACATAGAAATATCCACCCGTGGCCAAGTAGGGATCGCGATCGCGCACCAGATGGGTGAGATGACGGTAGAGGTTGTCTTGCAGGGAGTCGAGGAGCATGGGGTAGGGAGAGGGGGGAGTTGTTATAGTGACAGTGTGATTTGCCCTTTTGTTGCTCCTTTACAGTGTAATGCCCATGAAAGCATGGAAACCGCTCTTGTCCTATAGCCTGTTTGCAACCATTTGGGGATTGGGGGCGATCGCGCTGCTGACTTCACGCTATGGTTGGCCGATTTACTTGGAATTGCTGTCACACTTTCAGGTGCAATATTTTGTCCTGTCTCTCTTGCTGCTGGCGTTACTCTGTTACCTGCGCCATAAATGGCTGATTCTTTTAAGTGCATTCATCGTTGCAGTCCAGTCGCTGCAAATTCTGCCATGGTATTTGCCACACCAGGGACAGGCGATCGCTCAACCCGCCAATCTGCGATTTTTAATTGCCAATCTCAACACGCAAAACCGGAGTTTTGACCGCGTGTTGTCCTTCATTCGCCAGGAAGCTCCTGATCTCGCTCTATTAATTGAGGTGAATCAGGCGTGGTTAGAACAGTTGAATTCGCTGGAAGACATCTTACCCTATCAGTTTGGTCAAGCGAATCCTGACAATTTAAGAATTGCTCTGTATAGTCGGCAACCCTTAATCAACGCTCAGGCAAATACTTTTGAAACTGCAAGAAACGCTGGCATTATCACCAATTTAACGATTAACGGACAATCCCTGACTTTGCTTGGCATTCATCCTCCCCCGCCCATTAAACCCTTCTGGTTTCAGATCCGGAATCGCCAACTGGATGCGATCGCTCGTTATGTGCAAACCCAATCCACGCCCGTCCTGGTCGCAGGAGATTTCAATGCAACCATGTGGTCTCCCTACTTCCAACGGTTGATGCAAAAGACACAACTCCACGATACCCGTCAAGGGTTTGGCATTTTGCCCAGTTGGCCGGTGCCTGTTTCTTATCAGCCCATCTTCCCTGGAATGTCTCGGCTGTTGGGGATTCCGATTGATCATTGTTTGGTCAGTCCTACGTTGAAGACAGTCAATATTCACACAGGCCCCCAACTGGATTCTGATCATCGCCCGGTGATTGTCGATTTGTTGGTAGAAGGGCGATCGCCATCTGAACCATAGCTGCGCGAAGGGGTGGGTGTAAATTTTGCCAGGGTAGACGAGGGAGGGCGATCGCTGATGGAGCCAGGGTTTCAGCCCCAGATTGTTGTTTTATGGTTCGCGCAACTGCCAAACCCCTTGAGTTTTCTGCGTTTACGACACTCTTTCAGTTTTCTACTTGACGACCTGAGGACTGGAAATGCTATGATAACTCTAGTTCGCGCTAATGAACCTCGAAAACTTCATAGCTATTGGCTTTCAGCCGCCCGCCGTTGCAACTCACCCAAATCCCTTTCAGGGATTGAAACGCTTATCGGCGGCTAGAAGGATTGCTTGAAAATCAGGTTGCAACTCACCCAAATCCCTTTCAGGGATTGAAACGCATTAGGATTAACCCTTAATCCCCTAGTGTCAGTTGGTTGCAACTCACCCAAATCCCTTTCAGGGATTGAAACAGGAGATATCCTACATTCCGTGGCACAAAGCCAATGTTGCAACTCACCCAAATCCCTTTCAGGGATTGAAACATCTGCTTAAGGGAAGTTGCAGCTTCCCTTAAGAGTGTTGCAACTCACCCAAATCCCTTTCAGGGATTGAAACCTAAAACTTGCATAATTTTCCCCTTCATGACGTATAGTTGCAACTCACCCAAATCCCTTTCAGGGATTGAAACAATGGTTTCGAGTTTGCTGATTGTCATGTGGGATGCGTTGCAACTCACCCAAATCCCTTTCAGGGATTGAAACAAAATTGCTAAAAGCTCTGCGGAAATCTCCATATTAGTTGCAACTCACCCAAATCCCTTTCAGGGATTGAAACGTTTTTTGCGTGGATGCTTCTAGCGCATCCTTTATGGTTGCAACTCACCCAAATCCCTTTCAGGGATTGAAACAACTAATTGCGGTTGGAGGACTTTAACAAATATCGTTGCAACTCACCCAAATCCCTTTCAGGGATTGAAACAGATTGAGCCAAATTCACAGGAACGTCTAGACTTTCGTTGCAACTCACCCAAATCCCTTTCAGGGATTGAAACCGTTGAAGCTCCTTCAGTTTCACTTCCGGATCACACGTTGCAACTCACCCAAATCCCTTTCAGGGATTGAAACCCCAACTATCGCAATCCCAACACTGCCCACCTTCGCGTTGCAACTCACCCAAATCCCTTTCAGGGATTGAAACTTCCATGGGGGAAAAAGATGCGCTTAAGAGGGTGGTTGCAACTCACCCAAATCCCTTTCAGGGATTGAAACGCAATTTGTTTGACCTTTTGTTGGTCAACCTGCTTTGACGGTTGCAACTCACCCAAATCCCTTTCAGGGATTGAAACAGACCTCTCTGCGATCGCATCGTATATCCTCTTCGGTTGCAACTCACCCAAATCCCTTTCAGGGATTGAAACTTCAGCGGTCACAATGTAGCGTCTGGTCTTAAAACCGTTGCAACTCACCCAAATCCCTTTCAGGGATTGAAACAAGGATGAACCCAAGCCGTCTATTGTCGGTGGTTGTTGCAACTCACCCAAATCCCTTTCAGGGATTGAAACCAATCGATGTGGGTCAATCCGTCCTTGGCGAACGTTGCAACTCACCCAAATCCCTTTCAGGGATTGAAACCTTCCAGGACGGCTTGGCGCTAAAATAGGATTGGGTTGCAACTCACCCAAATCCCTTTCAGGGATTGAAACTCAATTTCCTGACCGAATCAGCGAAAACTGCTAAGTTGCAACTCACCCAAATCCCTTTCAGGGATTGAAACTTGAGAGAGAGAAGCCATGACTCAGAGTCCACTGTTAGTTGCAACTCACCCAAATCCCTTTCAGGGATTGAAACAAATCCCCAGATGGGCTTGAATAGTGGAGAGCAAGGATTCTAGTTGCAACTCACCCAAATCCCTTTCAGGGATTGAAACCTCCAGTCTTTCCCTCCAGCACTCTTAACCGATCTGTTGCAACTCACCCAAATCCCTTTCAGGGATTGAAACAAAATTTTCCACCGATTGACAAGGCAGAGGGAAGTGGTTGCAACTCACCCAAATCCCTTTCAGGGATTGAAACTTCACTGAGCGGCTCTATACCCAAAGCTGCTATTCCGGTTGCAACTCACCCAAATCCCTTTCAGGGATTGAAACACAGAGATCTTCGCGCCTCTGGTTTCCAAGATCGTGTTGCAACTCACCCAAATCCCTTTCAGGGATTGAAACCTTTATACAGCCTATCCAACTTAGCGAATTCGTTAGTTGCAACTCACCCAAATCCCTTTCAGGGATTGAAACAGGAAAAATATCTGCTCCTGCTCCAGTTCCAGCGCGAGTTGCAACTCACCCAAATCCCTTTCAGGGATTGAAACACATGGTGGGGCTATCTGCACCTATGTGGTCTCCGTTGCAACTCACCCAAATCCCTTTCAGGGATTGAAACTTTTTGGTGCATACCCAATAAAGATTAAGTACAAGGTTGCAACTCACCCAAATCCCTTTCAGGGATTGAAACTGATAGAATTGTGCTTAAAGCTGAGACGATGGAGGAGTTGCAACTCACCCAAATCCCTTTCAGGGATTGAAACTCATTTCTTTCTCAAATAAGTGGGCACAAAAAAAGGGTTGCAACTCACCCAAATCCCTTTCAGGGATTGAAACCCAAACCGCTTACCAAGAAACAATGGCTGGAATCACGTTGCAACTCACCCAAATCCCTTTCAGGGATTGAAACCTCAATCCCATCCTCTGTGAGCCATTCAGCTAATTGTTGCAACTCACCCAAATCCCTTTCAGGGATTGAAACTGCATCGCTTGTTCCTTGCTGAGAGCCTTAGAAATTGGTTGCAACTCACCCAAATCCCTTTCAGGGATTGAAACCAATCCGGGGATAATTTCTGAATGCACACAACTATTCGTTGCAACTCACCCAAATCCCTTTCAGGGATTGAAACGAGGTTACGAAAGCGCAAGAAATTTCTTACTTCTCGTTGCAACTCACCCAAATCCCTTTCAGGGATTGAAACCAGCGGGATGGGTCGAGAAGACGATCGCTCCATAGTTGCAACTCACCCAAATCCCTTTCAGGGATTGAAACCTGATGTACCAGGTATTCAATCGACTCGACGAATGCGTTGCAACTCACCCAAATCCCTTTCAGGGATTGAAACAGCTTTGTAGAGCGTGTGCCGCTCTCCCTCAAATAGTTGCAACTCACCCAAATCCCTTTCAGGGATTGAAACACACGACCCAAATGCCCACCTGCAAGCGATCGCCGTTGCAACTCACCCAAATCCCTTTCAGGGATTGAAACTAGAAATGCCTTTAACTCGATGTTCAAGTTTTCCCTGGGAGAAAAGCTTTTCAACAGTGGAATGAGGGTTCTAGCACCTTGTCCAAGTAGAATCATCAACGAGAAACCAAGGGTTTCAGGCTCAGATCTCAAAAACTTGAACATCGAGTTTCAGGGATTGAAACGACCGATTCAGGCGGTGACCGTTCGGAGTGAGGGGGTTGCAACTCACCCAAATCCCTTTCAGGGATTGAAACGCCAGATGAGATGACGGTAACTGAAGTGCCAATAGTTGCAACTCACCCAAATCCCTTTCAGGGATTGAAACTGCTCTGCTTGCCCGATGGCTTCGGCTTGGCGCATAGTTGCAACTCACCCAAATCCCTTTCAGGGATTGAAACGTAAAAGAGTTTTGGGTAGATGTGGGAATCTCCGAGTTGCAACTCACCCAAATCCCTTTCAGGGATTGAAACTCAGATTTAGCCGATCGCTGCCAAGGGCGATTTTGTTGCAACTCACCCAAATCCCTTTCAGGGATTGAAACCACTGCCGATGTGCATGAAAGAGCATTTAAAGGTTGCAACTCACCCAAATCCCTTTCAGGGATTGAAACTCATCCGCATTCGTCCCCCAACCAAATTTGACAAGTTGCAACTCACCCAAATCCCTTTCAGGGATTGAAACGGGATCTTACACAGATCCTGATTGAACTCCCGAATAGTTGCAACTCACCCAAATCCCTTTCAGGGATTGAAACGTATGGCGATCGCTCCAACATTTCAATGGCTAAAGTTGCAACTCACCCAAATCCCTTTCAGGGATTGAAACATGGCCTGATATCTGGCTTTGTCCTTGATGGTGTATCAGCAGTTGCAACTCACCCAAATCCCTTTCAGGGATTGAAACGATCGCGCTTTCGTGGTTGTTTGGGCGATCGTCACGTTGCAACTCACCCAAATCCCTTTCAGGGATTGAAACCTTGGAACGTTCCTGGAACTGTTCCCCGATTTTGGTTGCAACTCACCCAAATCCCTTTCAGGGATTGAAACAAATTCCGCTAACCAATCACAACTAATAGAAACAAAAGCGGTTGCAACTCCAATTTTTCTCTTCTACAGTTCGCGCAACTCGTAGAACTCATACCCTTGAGCACTTTCACAGTTTTCTCAATGGTTCGTGTTGACGACCTAAAGTCTTAAAATGCTACTATCTACTTAATTCGCGCAAACGAACCTGGAAAACCCCATAATTATTTGCTTCTAGCCAACCGCTTTGACTATCCCAATCCCTTTCAGGGATTGAAACATATTGAAAAATCTTTTAGGAGAATCTTTGACCAGGTTGACTGCCCAAATCCCTTTCAGGGATTGAAACATTGTATCGAGGGGAAGACGATCGCCGATACCTGGAGTTAGCTGTTTCAATCCTTAAAAGGGATTGAAACAGCAGGGCGAACTCTAAGACCGACTCAAACAGGGTGGTTGACTAGCTAAATCCCTTTCAGGGATTGAAACAGGGTTAAAGCGCCCTGTTTCTGAGGGACAAACACGACGGTTGACTACCTGAATCTCTCAAGGATTGAAACACTTCAACTACAAAACTTCATGAACGAATGCGAACAAGTCAATGAACTCTATACAATTACCAGGGCAAGGTTTGATAGAAACTGTGCCCTGATTTATCTTGACTTTCAAAACGCTCATGATCCTAACCAAAGGCGTTGTGTGCGAAGAATCACTGCTTGGGGTAAAGTATACTTTGTTGAATTTTATAGAGGTCGCTCGGTTTTCATCAGCAAAGCTAACTACAACCTGAATCCTGAAACCCTGAGCGATGACATGGGGTTGCAACGGGAGTTTGCAGATCCCTATCGCCTTCAGTCAGGATTGCAAAAAACAAAAACACGGCATTGTGCAGATCCACGATGGGATGAGGGAACTCATCAGAAATGGATCGAGGAACACGAATTGGAGGTGCGTTTATATTGGGCACGCAAGAAATATTTAGATTTGGGCGACCCAGAAGATATCGCAAGCCTCAAGGCAGTTTATAAATTATTAGAAGTTGAACCATTCTCTGATTCTGAAACCGTCAGACGCGCATACCATCAGGCAGCAAAGAATTTTCATCCAGATCAAGGTGGAAATATGCAAAACTTTTCCCTGCTGGAAAAAGCTTATAGGAAGGCATTAGAGAATGCAGTTGAAAATGAGAAGAGGCTTTTAGTGAAGCAGGTATAAATGTTTGAGAACCATAGTTTTGTTGAATCAGTAGTGACCTTTTCCAGAAATTTAATTGCGCTTGATGACTGTTTGAAGGTATTAGGTATAGAACGGAATGCTCGATATCAAGAAATTATAGAACGACATGAAAATCGTCTATTAAAGTTCTCTGCGGAGCGATGCATCAAGGAAGATTTGGATGATGGTATTGCTCCTTTTGGTCGTGAAAAGGAAATCTTCGTGGGTGGGCACAAGCGGAAATTTATTAATCTCCGTCAATCTATTATATGTGTTCAGCAAGCAATTGATATGGGATTGATTTCTAGAGAGTTTGGATTAGATTTCTTGCAGTGGTATGCCAAGATTGTTGAGAGTGGTATAGAGCAATGGTACGTTGAAAAATCAGAGGAAGCTCTTCAGGATAGTCTGATTATGCTAGCAGGTTATGGAAGGATTATCATCCGGCAGGAAGTAACTATTCTTGACAGTTTACCTGATTCTGACAAGAAAACTCGTCGTTTTGATCTTATTGAGTTCGATAATCCTAGAAGAGCAGTTAGAATTCGAGAGATAAAGAAACATACGATTACAATTAACCACGTTCGAGATGCGATTGAGAATCGTCGATATCTGGAACTTGCGGCTCAAAGATTCCCTGGAAAGCGAGTAGATTTTATTTTTTGCAGCCCTGCTGGAATTGAAAATAATGCTAGTAATTTCATCGACCAGTTTGATAACATTTATTATGAGGAAATACAAGAACTCAGTTTACGTTTATACCTCAATGCCCTAAACCACACCCCAATTGAAGGCTGGATATTTTTTCAACGAAATATATTCAACAAATTTCAAAATATACTGCCAGAACAAAAGCTATTGCAAGCAGCAGCTGTAAAACGCAGGAAGAAGAAATGAATTTATCTGTCTGGTTCAATTATTGCAATTACCCAAATTCCTTAATCTCTTCCAGGAATGCAAACGATTCAAGGTTTAATAATGACCAGAGCCTGCATAGAATTGGGACAGTATTTCGCTCTAGAACACTGACTGAGGCTGATCAAAGCTTGTGCTGCTCAACATATTATACCATTTGGGGTGATATGTGCATGATTTCAATTGCCAGAACGGTTAGCTGGTCAAGCATTCTGCAATCCAAAATCGGAAATCTAAAATCCAAAATGGTATTACCCATCAACATATTGCCAAATCATGAGCATCAAGCAGGATGAGCCTGCAAAGGTAAAGTAAACCAAAACGTAGCTCCCGCCCCTGGCATACTTTCAACGCCAATTTCTCCCTCGTGCGCCAAAACAATTTGCCGACAGAGAAACAACCCTAACCCTAACCCGTGGGTATGACGAGCATTGGGGCCACGACGATACAGTTCAAATAATTGTGCAGATTGTTCGAGAGGAATCCCCACTCCATTATCTTTAACGCTACATCGCAGGTAATCAGACTCAGCGATCGCCCTCACCTCCAGCGTCAACCCTGGTGGATTATGCTTTAAGGCATTGCTAATCAAATTCTCAAACACACGCCATAATTGTGTCGGATCGGCTGAAACAATGGGCAAATCAGCAGCCACATGATTGACTAAAATAGCTTGATAGCGAGTGACTAAAGGTTGCATGTCATGTATAATGCTTTGCACAAGTTCTGCTAATCGCACAGGTTCATAGCGCAATACGATTCCTCTAGTTTCGATCGCATGAGCCTCTAACAGAGAATTGATCAGTCGTAATTGTCGTTCGCCGCTGTCCACCATGCGTTCCAGAATGGAGCGAGACACACAGAGAGTAGTAGGTGGAGTTGTGGATTGCGCGTTCGATTCATCAGGGTCAGGCGACTTCAGCAGATTCTTCAGCACCATCAGCATTCCGGTTACGGGATTTCGCAAATCATGAGACACCGCATGGAGCAAAACGCGCAGACCTTGTTCGGCTTGTTGGCGATCGCGCACTTCCTGTTGCAGTTGGGCGTTTTGTTGTTGGAGTTGCTGCTGGAGCCGTTGAATGGCTAATTGAGCGTTGATACGAGCTAATACCTCTTCGGTTTGAAACGGTTTGGTGATGTAGTCTACGGCTCCCACACTGAAACCTTTCACTTTGTCAAAGGTGTCGGTCAGGGCGGTCATAAAAATGACGGGAATATCTTGCGTTTCTGGATTGGCTTTCAACCGCCGACAGGTTTCAAAGCCATCAATACCGGGCATCATCACATCTAGCAAAATAATGTTGGGTTTGAGATACTGAATTTGGGCGATCGCACTTTCTCCATCCTGAGCCGCCAACACCCGAAAGCCAGATTGGCTAAGCGACTCAAATAAGACTCCCAGATTAGTGGGAATATCATCCACCAACAACACAATCCCTTTCTCAGATATTTCAACATCCATAAATTAATCTGTAGCTCTCTCATTTAATATTTCATAACAGCGGGCAATCAGTTTTTGCATTTTTCTCACCTGAAAAGTTTTAGCTAACTGACGCAATTCTACTGCGACTTGGGCCCATTGCGAGTCAATTTGTTCTAACAGTTCCGTTTCTTGCAGAATTCCCATAACGTCACCAATGAGAGCCATGTCATGCAAGGTCGTCAGGAGATCCACAGGTGATTTTTCAGAAACAGCCACAGAAGCAGGAGAGGCTTCCAGACCATAGACCGGATTTTGCTCAGGGGCGGCAGCTAGGGCGAGGTAATGAGTTGCGCTAGCGATCGCTGCTCCTGCTTCCTCGTCTGCATACGTCCACTTCAAATGCAACTGCTGTTCCAGTTCAAGCAGTAACCGTTCTTTCCGAATGGGCTTAGACACAAACCCATTACAACCAACGGCGAGACTGCGTTGCTGATCCTGGTCGAAAGCGCTGGCCGAAGTAGCAATGATAATCACATTTTGCCATTCGATCGCTTGTCGAATCCGGCGGGTTGCCTCAAATCCATCCATGCGTGGCATGACTAAATCCATTAAGATTACGTCCGGTTGAAAAATCGCCGTTTTTTGCAGACAATCCAATCCGTCTTCTGCCTCCATCACGTGAAATCCTAAGGGTTCTAGAACTTGCACCAAATAGCCGCGATTTTCTGGCTTATCATCCGTCACCAGAATTTTCAATCGCTGCCCTTGATAGCCCCTGATGGTTCGGTCAGGCTCATCCTCCTCTTGCCATGCCTCCACAGAGGGAAGATCCAGGTCGAACCAAAAGACACTGCCTTCTCCTGGCGCACTTTTGACCTGCAATTGTCCCCCCATCATTTCTACGAGGCGTTTACTAATCGACAATCCCAAACCTGTTCCACCAGGATGATATTTGCGATCGCCCACTTGTTGAAAGGGTTGAAAGATGGCTTCTAAATCTTTCTCTGCAATACCACGGCCCGTATCCTCGACTTCAAACCGCAGCGGTGAAGCGGCAGGTACAGTCGATCGCGTTGCTTTGAGGGCTTCAGATTGGTTATCCACGTTAGAATTAACATATCCCACGCGCAACACAACCCCTCCTTGTTCAGTAAATTTGACAGCATTGCTCAACAGGTTGAGGAGAATCTGGCGCAATCGTTGTTCGTCTCCCCTCACTCCTGTAGGCAAGGGAGAGATAGGTTCATAGAGAAATGTCAATCCCTGTTGTTGAGTTCGCATTTGAAACAGCGCTGTGATATTCCTCAACAGTTTGAGCAAGTCAAACTCACCAATGTGAAGCTCCATCTTACGAGCTTCAATTTTCGACAGATCCAGAATGTCGTTGATTAACGTCAACAAATGTTCACCGCTTTGATAAATAATGCTCAAATTTTCTTGTTGTTGCGGCGTGAGGTTTGATTGGGGTTGCAAGATTTGCGCGTAGCCCATAATCGCATTGAGAGGCGTGCGTAATTCGTGGCTCATATGTGCTAAAAATTCACTCTTAGCATAGTTCGCAGCATTTGCCACTGCCATCGCCTGCCGTAAGTTATTTTCTGCCTCCACCAAATCCCCGATGTCTCGACTAATCCCTACGTAATAGAGCAATTCCTGCTGCTCGTTTTCTACAGGCGCAATAGTTGAAGTAAACCAGCGCCACTGCCCATCCTGATGTAGGATACGATAGGCAGGACTGGTGCGGTTATCTTCCAGAGTGGTGGTCTGCTCCAGGAATTGCTTGAGTTGGGGAAAGTCATCCAGGTGAACCAGAGCAGACCATCGGCTACCCAATAATTGCTCAACGTCATACCCTAAGATATTAGGTAAATTAGGAGAGATATAGACAAATTCTCCATCGGGGGAGACTTTTGTGATTAGATCTTTCGCGTTCTCTACAATATTGCGGTAAAGATCTTCGCTCTCTCGTAGAGCAATCTCTATCTGTCGTCGTTCTAATATTTCTCGACGTAATTGCTCGTTGGCTATTTGCAATTCAATTGTTCGGGCAACGACTCGATGTTCTAACTCTTCAAAGGAGGCCCGCAACTGCTCCGACATTTGGTTGAAAGATTGGGCTAACACCCCCAGTTCGTCTTCCCGTTCAATCGGCACCAGTTGATAATTTCCCTGGGATAGAGATTGTGCGGCTTTTTTGAGGCTGAGAATGGGTTTGACAATGAGTCGAGAGGTCAGCAATCCTGCTAGAATGGCGATCGCTAAAGTGGACAGACACAGCCAGATTGTTTGCTGTGTATTTCTCTGAATCTGTTCCATGAAGTCGGACTCAGGCACGAGCACGAGAATCAACCACCCTGGGATCTGCTCCCGGCTAAGGGAAGTGATAATCGGAAATTGGGCATCGCGCAGAGGAGTAATTTGCAGGAAATATCGCTGCTGATCGATCGTTAGATCAAAGGAACCCGTGCGACGAATTTGGCTAAAATCTCCCAATTCTGCTTCAACAAATTCAGCAGCTTGGCGAAGCGTGTTGTATTCATCGCGATCGTTCATCACACTGATGCGTTCAACCACCCCACTTTTAATCACAAATGGTTTTTGGTTCTCCTCAGAGCTGGCAACCAGCATTCCAGTCGGATCAATCACAAAAACTTGACCATTGGGGCTAATTCTCAAATCTTGAAGATAAGATCCAATATGAGATAAGAGTAAGTCGGTCAATAGTACACCTTGTAGCTGACCAGCCTGGTTGTAGAAAGACTGACTGGCAGTGATGACCAGACGAGGATCGACGAAATCAGTATAGATTTCGCTCCAAAGAGATTTGGTAGATTGAGAACGTTTAGCCTGCAAATACCAAGGGCGTAGCCTGGGATCGTAGTCGTTCAAGATCCTTGGATTGCCCAAGCGATCGCCTTCATCAATGGAATACTCATGGAATTTTCCATTGGTTGCCTGCCCAGCAATTCCAAATTTTAAGACTGAACCCGACCCTGGACGACCGATTCCAGTATATTCGCCATCTTCGCGGCCGATACCGATAGCAATGACTTCTCCTTCAAATTGCTGAATTTGCCGCCAAAGATGACGCTCTAAACTTGTGCCCTCGTTTAAGTCAAGCTGCTCCAGGCTGATTGCATCTGCATTGATTTGATTAATCAACAGAGGAGCTTCTAAATAGTTGAGTAGATATTCACGAACTCGCAAAGTTACCTGTTGACGGAGTTGGTTAGCTACGTCATTGACTGCTCTCTGTCCATTGCGAATCGACAGCCATCCCGTGATGCTCACTGCACTCACCGTCAGCACCACAAACGGCACCATCAGATAGGAGCGAATCGAAGTGAGACCAGAGTGCTGGGTGATTGGGCGAATCAAGGTTCTCAACAGCATGGGGGTATGGCAAAGCGGTTGAGATTAAGGATAGCTTAGCTGCTCTGCCCTTGGGCAGACTCTCAATGAAACAGGTCTTAAAGAAAAATTAAACATCCTCAAAGTCAGACATCCCTGCTGCTCCTGTCCCGCGCCATAAGGGGAGCGTAATCGCCATCCCGACCATGCCTAGAATGACACTGAAGGTGAGCAACAAACCAAGCGGCACAGCGACCGACTGAAAGCCTAGAAATTGCAAAGAGACTGGCTGGGCATTTTGCACAGATAGGAGGGCGATCGCGCCAAGCCAAAGGGCAACGATTAGAGAAGTGAAAAAAGTAGCCATGCCACTGGTGCTTGAGGGGTCAAGCTAATTATAGCGAAATCACAAGATTGATGCGTACTAGCAATCTGGTAGGGGAGCAAGTACAAACATTGCACTCCGGTGATTGGTTAGCAGGGTGCTCAGATATGGGCGATCGAAACATGAGCAACTTATCCTAAATCTACAAGAACCATATCAACAACAAGTCAGTCATGCAAATTCACCTTGAGTTATGTAAATGAGATAGCGCTATCCTACCGCATAGATCTCTACAGGGCGATGTGTCATAAGAAATAGAATGCAGCCTGAACCCCTGTAAAGCAACGATAAAAGAGTGATTTAGACCACATCCCTGTTGCAGGGAAATTACAGCCGCAGAAGCTTTTCGAGGAATGGGGATAAATTGAAACAAAAATCAAGACAAATGGAAACAAGTTGAACTTTTGTAAAATAATCTAAATGATTTTAAGCAATAGTATACTTGAATCATCAATTGCCAGATTGTTATGGTAATTTAATCAAACCTTAAACACAAATGAACTTATTAACGGTAAGCTACTGATGTCTCTAATGGAATTAAGGAAAGCGAGTGTCCCAGTTAATACGGCCTAATACGGCGAATCGATTCCATTGAGTCAGACTCATAGATAGCTGGAATCGCTTGCATTTGTTCAGCAGAACAAATTTTCTCATTAACAATTGCTCTATAAATTTCGATTGTTACTTTTTGTGATGCCAATTCTCAGAGGTATTGTGGGATGCTGAATACTGCACTCACTCACAACTCCCGAAGTCACGGTCTAGCTGTGAATCGGGGTTGCACTCTTAAATGGAAGTTGGGAGATAAGTGGGACTGTCCATTTTTCTTCAACTTGGCTGGGCTTCCCTGGATTTTTGCGAATCTAATCTGTGCATCAGATCAATGAATCAGCAAAATTCTGCAAGAGTTTTGGATTTTTAGTCTATGGTAGAAGAACAGACCTGGCAATTTTTCACCACAAATTCAGAAAAGCTTCTGCCCAAGTTCCACCTTTGGGTGATGTAGTAGTTTTACTGTCAAAGCTTTTCTATTCTGCAATAGAAATGGGGTTTTTGAGATGTCCTCGTCTCAACTGAATATGTTGCTGAAATCATGCTTCTACTGCAAACTCTCTGGCCCTTCTGATTTTTCAGGATATGCAAAGCCCACCATTAAAAAATTAAAAGGGTGTCTCAGGTTTTAGTTTGGGGTTAAGCCAAAGTCTAAACTTCTCCTTGAAGGAGCTAAAAGGCTTTATCCAAAAAGATTTAAGGGATTTGAGAGTTTTAGAGAATCTTTGAGCATAGAACTGAAAGGTTCTGCTTCAGCGTTTTTTTATCGTCATCTAAGGGCACAAAAGAATGAGTACCATTCAAGCTAACTTCGTAGCAACAGAATCAGCATTTCATGTAGCAGGTTACGAAAAAATTGAATTTAGCCTGGTGTATGTTGAAGGTGCATTTGACCTGAAAAATACAGAGTTGGCAGAGAGTTACCGCAAGTTTGGTCGTTGTTTGGCAGTCATTGATGCCCAGATCGATCGGCTATATGGCCGCCAATTGCAGGACTATTTCAAGTATTACGAAATTGATCTGACGGTCTTTCCAATCACCATTACTGAACCTAACAAGTCGATTGAAACATTCCTTAGAATTGTGGATGCGTTCGCGGAATTCAATCTCGTTCGTAAGGAACCCGTATTGGTCATTGGTGGGGGACTAATCAGCGATGTTGCTGGGTTTGCCTGTGCTGCTTATCGGCGTAGCACTAATTACATTCGCATACCGACAACGTTAATTGGATTAGTCGATGCTGGAGTTGCCATCAAAGTGGCAGTCAATCACGGTAAGCTGAAGAATCGTTTAGGAGCTTACCATGCTCCCCAGAAGGTGCTGTTGGATTTCTCATTTTTACGGACGTTGCCCACGGCTCAAGTCCGTAATGGCATGGCAGAACTCATTAAAATTGCAGTCGTTGCCAATGCCGATGTCTTTGAACTGCTCTACACTTACGGAGAAGACCTGCTAAATACTCATTTTGGCTACCTGGAAGCGACTCCAGAGATCAAGCAAATTGCTCATCGGGTCACTTATGAGTGCATCAAAACCATGCTGGAGTTGGAAACGCCCAATCTCCACGAAATCGATCTCGATCGCGTTATTGCCTACGGTCACACATGGAGTCCAACTTTAGAGCTAGCTCCCCGGATTCCTATGTTTCATGGGCATGGTGTTAATATTGACATGGCTTTGTCGGCAACCATCGCCGCCCGTCGAGATTACATTTCGGCTGCAGATCGCGATCGCATTCTCAGTCTCATGAGTCGGATTGGTCTGGCGCTGGATCATCCTTTATTAGAAGAAGATCTTTTGTGGAGAGCAACTCAGTCAATTACGATGACCCGCGATGGTTTGCAACGCGCCGCCATGCCCAGACCCATCGGCACCTGTTTCTTTGTCAACGACTTGACTCGCGAAGAATTGGCAGCAGCCCTGGCTGAACACAAGCACCTCTGCGCGGGCTATCCGCGTGCTGGAGAAGGGGTAGAAATGTATCCTGGCAGCTATCAACCCGAATTAATTGGGAGTGAAGTCTGATGATCACCCTGGATACCAATGTGGAATCTACCGCCAGACCCGTCACTCCCCTGAGCATTTTGGCAGAAAAATTAGCTAACCTTTTGCAGCAGTGTCACACTCTTTCCCTGCCGCCTCAAGTTTTGGCAGAATTGCAACAGTCCTGGCAATTGGCCTCAAGGCTTGATCCCTATCTGGTAACTCATACAACGGCTGAATCTTCAGCAATGGCGTTGTTGGCGACTCGCACGGCTGAGGAAAACTGGTCCCAGCGCTTTGCTGAGGGAGCAACTCAAGTGCCGTTAGAACAGGAGATGCTATCAGGGCATGTGGAAGGTCAGACCCTCAAACTGTTCATCCATATGTTGCAAGCTAAAAAGGTGCTGGAAATTGGCATGTTTACTGGTTACTCGGCTTTAGCGATGGCAGAAGCGTTACCCGCAGACGGGCAACTCATTGCCTGTGAAGTCGATGCTTATGTTGCCGAATTTGCCCAGGCTGCCTTTCAGGAATCGCCGCATGGAGCCAAAATTCGCGCGGTTCTTGGGCCAGCACTAGATACCCTGAAGCAACTGGCAGCAGCCGGAGAAACCTTTGACTTTGTGTTTCTGGATGCCGATAAAGCTGGATACGTCGCCTACTTTGAAACCCTGCTGAACACCAATCTGTTACCTGTGGGTCGATTCATGGCAGTCGATAATACCCTATTTCAGGGGCAGGTGTATCTGCCGCCAGAGCAGCGAACAGCGAATGGACAGGCGATCGCCCAATTCAATCAGATTGTAGCAGCAGATCCACGAGTTGAGCAGGTAATTTTACCTCTTAGGGATGGCTTAACGCTGATTCGTCGAGTCAGCTAGTGGTCTGTCAATTTTGATTTGCGGGGTATCCCGCAAATCAAAATTAAATTCAAGGAGTTTTGAGGGGTCTGTGACCCCTCAAAACTTCCTTGACAGAACACTAGTTCATCGCTCCCAATGGACAGTGCCCACCTACCATGACTCAATCCCTCTGCCAGTCCTGGTAGAGGGACTTTGGCTCAATTTCTTTTTATGAATTGAAGGATGGCACCTATGGCACAATCAATCCCCTTTCCTTCCACCTCTTCATCTTACTGGTTGAAATTAATTCCTAAACTGCAAATCCTGCTCCAGAATGTTGGTGCATTACTGCTTTTATTGTTAGTCTTGCCACTCAATTTATTGATCGTTGCGTTGTCGTTATTAGCATTTAGCATTAGCCGACCATTTCGATTGAGGGCGATCGCCTCAACCCCACGTCAGACAATTCTCATTAGTGGCGGCAAGATGACGAAAGCTTTGCAGTTGGCGCGATCGTTTCATGCCGCTGGACATCGCGTTATTCTAGTGGAAACTCATAAATATTGGTTGACTGGACATCGTTTTTCATGGGCAGTCGATCGATTTTATACCGTGCCTGCTCCTGAAACTGATCCGGACACCTATGCCCAAGCGCTGTTGCACATTGTGCAACAGGAACAAGTGGATCTGTATGTGCCTGTCTGTAGCCCTGTTGCCAGTTATTATGATTCCTTAGCAAAACCAATGTTATCGAATCATTGTGAAGTGTTTCATTTTGATGCTCCGATAACGCAACAGTTGGACGACAAATTCGCATTTAATCAAATCGCCAGCCAATTAGGATTGTCAGTTCCCAAGTCCTATCGCATTACTCATTCTGATCAAGTTTTAAATTTCGATTTTTCTCAAGAAAACCGCAAATACATTCTCAAAAGCATTCCTTACGATTCTGTGCGGCGCTTAAACTTAACACAACTCCCCTGTGCATCACGAGCAGAGATGGAAGCCTTTGTTCGCAGTTTGCCCATCAGCGAAGCGCACCCCTGGATGATGCAAGAGTTTATTCCAGGCAAAGAGTATTGCACCCATAGCACCGTTCGTGATGGGGTTGTGCGGTTGCATTGTTGTTCCGAATCTTCCGCCTTTCAAGTCAACTATGCTCAGATAGAACATCCACAGATTTTGGCGTGGGTGCAAAAGTTTGTATCAGGCACGGGTTTCACGGGTCAGATATCGTTTGATTTTATCGTCACCGCTGATGGAGAAGTGTTCGCGATCGAGTGCAATCCCCGCACGCATTCTGCCATTACCATGTTTTATAACCACCCCGATGTGGCAGCAGCTTATCTGAATCACACCTTTGCTTGTGATACGACGCTACAACCCCTGCCCACCAGCCGACCCACCTATTGGTTATATCACGAACTGTGGCGTTTGACAGGCATTCGTTCCCTGGCTCAGGCGGGGCGCTGGTTCAAAACTGTGGGGCAGGGACAGGACGCGATTTATCGCTGGGATGATCCTCTTCCTTTTTTGATGGTACACCACTGGCAGATGCCACTGCTCTTGCTTGGCAACCTACAACGGTTACGAGGCTGGATTCGGATTGATTTTAATATCGGTAAGTTAGTTGAATTGGGAGGCGATTGAATCAATGCAGATAACGGTACATCATCAGGAAAGCGAACTTCCTACTCATGTTGTCTATCCTCTCTCCCAGGCTCAGCGATCGATTTGGGTAATGCAGCAGTTTGCAAACAATACCTCACTCAACACCCTATCTTTAGCCCTGAAATGGCGATCGCCCCTCCATCTCCCGCTCCTCCAAACTGCCTATCAACAAGTTTGCGATCGCCACCCTTGCTTGAAGAGTGTTTATTACCAACAGCAAAATAAGTTACTGCAACGGATTTTGCCAACGATAGTGGTGCAACTTGAGCGGGTAGATGCTTCTGGCTGGGATGAGGCTGAACTGCAACAGCAGGTATGGCAGGTAACACAGATATCACTAGACGCTGAAGCAGGTCAAGTTGTTCGTCTGACGGTGTTTAGCATAGAGCCAAATCTACATGTATTACTGTTCAACGTGCATCAAATTGCCTGCGATCGCTATGCACTGTTTACCCTCACGAATGAACTGCTGATTATCTATCGTTCTTTGCAGCAACAACAGACAGTCAATTTACCCCAATCAGCAAGTTACGCTGATTACGTTTTTCGAGAACAGAAGGTTTTGCAGAATTTGGATAAACGGGATCAGCAACACTGGCAACAATGCCTCGCAGGCACGTTACCGCCCCTGCCCCTACCCCTCAGCCATCCTCGCGCCCCAGAGCGCAGCTATGCAGCCGCATCCTACTCGTGCCCAATTCCACCCGGATTGACACAAGTTCTGTTGCAATGCGCTCAGACTGAAAACGTGTCTGTGTCAGTCGTGTTGCTGGCTGCCTTGCAAGCCCTGCTCTATCGCTACACAGCAGAGTCAGATTTACGGGTGGGTTGGGTGACTCATGCCGATATTCATCCAGATTTCGCTCTCACCATTGGCAACCTGACAAATATCTTACCGTTACGGCTGCCAATGTCCGACACAGTTACCCTGCAAGATCTGATACGGCAAAATCAACAGGCATTCAAAGCGGCGATCGCTCACTCATCCTATCCATTTGCAGCAATGGTGCGAGACTGTGCTCAACCTGCTCTCAGCCATCCCCCCATCTGTCAAGTGGGATTCGATTACCTGGCATTAACTCCCTTTCAGTCCTTCCAACCCTGGAATTCAGACTATAACTTTTCACTGGAGTTTTACGACTTACCCCAGCACCAAACCGAATTTGATCTGAGTTTGGTTGTCATCGATCAGGCTATGTCAGTCTCGCTGTCCCTACCCTTCAGTCTAAACTGCACTTTCATCTACAACCGGAACTTGTTAGACGCAGCTACGATTGAGCGCATGGCGCAACATTGGCAACGGTTATTGCAATCGATCGCTACTCAAGCAACTCAACCCATTGCTCGATTGCCATTATTAAATCAGGCTGAATTGCATCAAATTCTTGTCGAATGGAATGACACAAAGACTGAGTACGATCTGAAACGGGGATTGCACGAGTGGATTGAGGCTCAAGTCGAACGAACTCCAGACGCGATCGCAGTTCGATTTGAACAGCAAATCCTTACCTATGCTGAACTCAATGGTCAGGCGAATCAATTAGCCCACTTTCTACAAGAATTAGGAGTGCAACCCGAAACATTGGTGGGCATTTGTGCAGAACGTTCTTTACAGATGGTGATTGGTTTATTGGGAATTCTAAAAGCAGGTGGAGCCTACGTGCCGCTTGATCCAGACTATCCACCAGAGCGCTTACAGATGATGTTAGAGGATGCCAGAATGCCTATCCTGCTTACCCAAGCGCATCTACTGGAACGCTTACCGCTGCAAGAGAACAATATTGTTGATCACGTCCTTTGTCTAGATCGAGATTGGCAGAGAATCGCGATCGCCCCCGATGCCAATCCCATTAGCAACATTCAACCTGACCATCTGGCTTACGTTATCTATACGTCTGGCTCAACGGGCACACCCAAAGGAGCTATGAATACCCATCGGGGTATCTGCAATCGTTTACTGTGGATGCAAGGACAGTATGGGTTGACAGAGAGCGATCGCGTCTTGCAAAAAACGCCGTTTAGTTTTGATGTGTCTATCTGGGAGTTCTTTTGGCCGTTGATGGTGGGTGCTCAATTAGTGCTGGCAGTACCTCAGGGACATCGCGATAGTTTTTATCTGGTTGATCTGATTGACAAAGCCCAGATTACGACGCTGCACTTCGTTCCTGCGATGCTGCAAGTTTTTCTGGAGACTCCCGGATTGGAGCGGTGTGGTTGCTTAAAACGGGTAATCTGTAGTGGGGAAGCACTGCCGCTGTCTTTACAAGAACGGTTCTTCGATCGCCTGCATTGTGAACTACACAACCTTTACGGCCCGACAGAAGCAGCCATTGATGTGACCTGCTGGCGCTGTCAACCTGATGACCAACTCAACAGCGTGCCCATTGGCCGTCCCATTGCCAATACTCAACTCTACATTCTGGATACCCATCTGCAACCCGTTCCCATTGGGGTGACGGGCGAACTGTATATCGGTGGTATGGGCGTGGCTAGAGGATATTTGAATCGACCCGACTTAACCGCAGCCAGATTTGTTGCCAATCCTTTTGCAGTCGCAGGACAAGAAACGACCTTACTTTACAGAACGGGCGATTTGACCTACTACCGGCATGACGGTGTAATTGAATATGTTGGTCGAGCGGATTATCAGGTAAAAATTCGGGGGTTTCGGATTGAATTGGGCGAAATAGAACAGGTACTCACGCAACATGAGCAGGTACGCGAGGCGGTTGTTACTGTTGTCCACAACTTGCAAAACCAGTCCGAATTAGTTGCCTACGTTGTCACCTATGAGGATGTGTCTCCTCAAGCCTTGCGAGACTTCCTCAAGCGCAAGCTACCCGAATATATGGTGCCAGCAGTAGTGATTTGCCTCCCCTCCATGCCCCTGACACCCAGTGGCAAAGTCGATCGCCGCTCCTTACCCCAACCCGATCGCAGAGTATTAGATCAACACCTCTCCTTTGTTGCTCCGCGTCATGCTGTTGAAGTGCAATTGGCGCAAATCTGGTCAGACGTTCTACAACTGCCCAAAATCGGCGTGAACGATGATTTTTTTGAACTGGGTGGTGATTCTCTAATCGCCATGCGGTTGATGCAGGCGATCGCCCAACAGTTTGGACAAGCATTACCGCTGGCAACACTGCTGGCTCACCGGACGATCGCAGAAATGGCAATGGTTCTACAATCCGTTTCTCACCCTCTGCCTCAACCTCCCCTAATTGCCTTGCAAACCCAGGGACACAAGCCTCCCTTCTTTTGTGTTCATCCCGCTGGTGGACATGTGCTCTGCTACGCCAACCTCTCCCGCTACATGGGCAATGACCAACCCTTCTATGGATTGCAAGCTCAGGGATTCAATGGGGACAAGACACCGCTCGAACGGGTGGAAGACATGGCCAGGCTCTATGTCAATGCCATGACAACTTTCTGTCCAGAAGGGCCCTATCAAATCGGTGGCTGGTCGTTTGGTGGAGTCGTGGCCTACGAGATGGCACAACAGTTACACCGTAGGGGACAGATTGTTTCTCGATTGGCCATTCTGGATTCCTATGTCCCTATTCTCCTTAATCCGTCTAAGGTGATTGATGATGCTTACCTGGTCGGCGTGCTATCACGAGTCTTTGGTGGCATGTTCGGTCTGGATAACCTGGTTTCACCCCAAGAAATTCGGCACCTAAAACTGAGCCAGCAAATTGACTACATTATTGAGAAAGCAAAAGGCTCTGGTATTTTTCCACCCCAGGTTGAGCATCAACAAAATCGCCGGATTCTGGAAGTGCTGGTTGGCACATTGAGAGCCACCTATGCCTATCATCGTCAACCCTACCCTGGCAAAGTAACCGTCTTTCGAGCACGCGAGAAACACGTCATGGCCCCAGACCCGCAATTGGTCTGGGTAGAGCTTTTTGCTGTGCTGGATGCGATCGACATCGAAGTGATCAACGTTCCAGGCAACCACTATTCCTTTATCCTGGAACCTCACGTTCAAGCATTGGGCAGGGCGATCGCTGATTATTTAGCCTGACCATGATGTTTCAACGGCACCCCAGCGAATCGCGAGTTTCCACACCCGTGACTGGATTCATGCCATCCGCTGTCTTGCAGAGCAAATAAGTTTGTTCCCGATCCAGCATGGCAAAGCTGAAGTCAGCCCCAGTCACGTTGGCTCCCCGGAAGTTCGACTTGAGCAACAGGGCAGAAGTCAAAATTGCATTGGTGAGATCAACATTGCCAAAGTCACTGAGGTAAGCGATGCCATCACTGAAGTCAGCCCCTCGAAAGTTTGCGCCTTTGAGGGCTGAACCGTTGAAAACGGCTCCCCGTAGATCGGCTCCACTAAAATCAGCGCCTTCCAGGTTAATATTGGCAAACTCTGCCCTGATTAAATTCTGGTTGGCGTAATTTTTAGTCGTGGGTTTGACATCATCAAACGAGCGAACTGCGGCAGAACTGGCAGCAGACACAGGCAAAGGTAGGATCGACAGGGCAATCAGCAATGTCAACAGCAGTCCAAAAACTGGACGAAGGTAACGCATGATCTTTTAGTTAAGAAGTCAATGAGGTTCAGTTTTACCCTACTAAAGTTAACATTTTTTAATGTTGCTTTCTCGCGAATCTTACTCGATGCCGTCATACCGCCAGGGAACCGGATCTACGGATGCCCCGCTGACGTAAAGTCCCCAGTGTAAGTGAGGGCCAGTTGCGACTCCAGTGGAACCGATCGCGCCAAGCTGTTGACCTGGTTGGACGAAATCCCCCTCTTGCACATCAATGCGACTCAGGTGGATGAAAATACTTAATACTCCCTGACCGTGATCCACACCGATGGTATTGCCGTGAACCACGAAGCCATCTGCCTCCCGTCCGACTAGTACTACTCGTCCTGGAGCCGGAGCAAAGATGGGTGAACCCGTGCCTGCGGCATAATCCACGCCGCGATGGTAGTAATCCTGAGCAAACACCCCATTGTAATAGCGCCGGACTCCATAAACCGCCGAGATTTCGCCATTGCTGGGACGGGCAAAGGGGCCGTTCCATAGTTTTTCGGGAGTGACTAACTGCTTAAAGGTCTCGACACGCTGATCCTCATAAGCAGTGCGCTCCAGCCCAGCCCGACTGGGTGACAGACGAATTCGTTGTACTGGAAAGTCGCGATCGCGCAGGCTGACTGGCAAGTTCCTTACCTGATCGCCTACTTTTAGCTGAATTGGCATAGCCCCAGGTTGATCCAGAGGAGTCGTCGGGACTAAGGCACGATAGCGATCGCCGCCAATGGGAAAAGTTGCATAGTTTTTTTCCCGTACCGTGACTGTGGGATTTTCTGCCAGACCCGAATTGGCTTGAACAATCACCGAAACCGTATCACCTAGTTGTGGATTTGGAGGTTGGATCTGGGCTTGAAACGCTTGAGCAGGCTGAGAGAGGACAGACATCAGGGCAATGGCCCCGACTAAAAGACTGAACCACCAACGCGGCTTGAACCAGTGCAGGAGGGGAGCGGTCGCAAACCTGTCTATTGTTTTCATTGGAATGGAGTGCGGAGGGGCCATAAACTTCAATCTGAAACAGCAAAAGTACACGACCGCCAGATTAACATCGTCTTCCTTTTTTAACCGTACAAAGCTTGAAGAATTTGCCAGGGATTCTATTGGAAAAAGATTTAGGTGCTTTTGAGAATGTTTGAAGATATACTCAATGGGAAAAAATGTTCTCACAATCCCGTTGTAGATCAACATAGATAAAGCTTTATCCTGGGTGCTTGTGCAATGATTAATACAAATCGATAAAAGTTAGTACAAGATCAATACAGGTTCGATTACAGGTGACTATCTAACCCACTCAGCGATTAACCAGGTTATTGACCAAGTAGTAGAGTATGAACACCTTTTATGAACATATTGAAAACTGATGAAAAAAGCTCATTTTAAGAATCATGACTGAGTTGACCAAGCAATTCACGTTTATACTAAGGCTTTTTACGATCGCGCTTTATTCAAAATTCTCACCTGGTTATGTTTGTGTGGAGGTTTAATTTGTGCTAGAGCCTCGTAATCCTTCTAGAACCTCGCGTCGCTACTTGAACAGCGATGCCGAACAGCAATCCCGTTCTCGCCGCAGCCCGCGCCGCGCCCTCCAGCAAGGCACCTCCACAAGCAAAATTACAGGTCTGGCAGACTGGCAATCTCATCAAGATGGCGAATCAACTGAATTATTGCCTCGTCCCAAAAGAATACAGAGAGCCAGTTCTGAACCTGCTTCCGAAAGTGAGAATAGCTTCAACTTACGAAGTTTGTTGTTTGGTGCCCCTGCAACGCCGCCCTCCTCTGGTGTAGATGGATCGCCGCGACGAGAGGCGAGGCGATCGTCTCGTCCTAAACGAGTTACCCCCGATGCCCGCAGCCCCGTTCCCACTACCTCACGGGCCACCAGAACGATGATGCGGGTTGATTCGTCTTCCACTCCTATTGATCTGCCCTCTCGTTCCATGCGAACAAATCCGGTTCGCAGAAGTCCGTTTGAACCGATCCCATTGCAGACCAAAGTGGTTCAATCACCTCCTGCTCAGCCTTCGTTAGAACGCGGAGAGCGGAGTCTGAACCGCATAACACCCCCTAAGAATCGTCCCCGTCGAGTCAATCTTCCCCTGCTCTATGTTTTTAGATTACTGATTTTGGGAGTTGGTGTGGCGGCGATCGCAGGCACCCTCCTATCTGTGATGAATCCTGCCACTCGGCAGTCCTATGACATCCTGCAAGCTTCCTTAGAACCCAGCCTTTCAACTCCAACCAATGCCAGCCCAACCAACGCTAATGCTCTAGCGCAGCAGGGAATTTCATCCACGTTGGCGCTGAAATTAGGACAGGAGAATACCGATTTAAAGGCGATCGTGCAGGATTTGGCGGACTCGTTCCCTGATTTCTCCTTAGGCGTTTTCCTGATGGAATTGGAGTCTGGGGAGTATCTCGATTACAACGGTGCGACTGCCTTTTCATCCGCCAGTACCATCAAAGTGCCTATTCTCGTCGCTTTTCTCCAGGATGTCGATGCGGGCAAAATTCGCCTGGATGAAACGCTCACGATTCAAGAGGAAGATTATGCTGACGGTTCAGGAGAAATGCAATTTCAAGCACTTGGAACTGCTTATACCGCCTTGGAAACGGCTGAAATGATGATCACCATTAGTGACAACACAGCTACCAACATCCTGGTTCGGCGCTTAGGAGGGGCAGACGTGCTGAATCAGCGCTTCCAATCCTGGGGAATGTCTAACACTGTTATCCGTAGCCCTCTAGCTGATCTAAGTGGAACGAATACGACAACTCCCAAAGAATTGACGGAATTGCTGGCGAAAGTCAGCCAAGGCGAATTGTTGTCCCTGAGATCACGCGATCGCCTGATGGAGATTATGCAGCGAACGGTCGCCGATGCCCTCTTACCGGCTGGAACGGCAGACGATAAGGCAATTATTGCTCACAAAACAGGCACGCTTGATAACATGATTGGTGATACGGGAATTATTGATACTCCAAACGGCAGACGCTATATTCTGACAGTTCTTGTAGAACGCCCGACCGCTGATGAGCGTGCCGAGGACTTAATTCGACAAGTGGCTGGCACGGTTTATGACTTTATGATTAATCCCAATGCAAGCGCTGACCCATCCCTACCTTTTGAAACGGTGAGTCCTCCAGAGGAAGCGATCGAGGAAGTGACTCCTGAACCGTTACCTGAGGACATACCTGTTCAGTCGGAATCATGGTCTGAACCTCTACCCGAATGAGACTGAGTACATCCGCTTGATCATCAAATAAACCCGATTTTGCCCCAGTGGCGCAGGCTGTCCGCGCTACTCGCAAAGTCGAGCATTGCTTAATGGAGAGATGGTTTTGAAGGTTTCACCTTCAAAACCATCCTCAAAATCAGCAACGCCCAAAGTCGAAATGCACCTGATCAAACTCAGGTCTTCTGGCAACCGACGCTAAACCGCACCGCTTCTCTTAGAAAAGAGAATCATTATGGTTTTGAAAACGAGTAGTAAATCATACCAGATCGTCCAATTCTTTTGGTATGCCAAATCCATCTTCACGACTTCTTCAAAATCTTTGACCTGCGATCGCCCATTGACTTGCCATTCCCCTGTTAAGCCCGGTTTAACATTGAGCCGCTGCCAATGGGCAATGTCATATTGTTCAACTTCATCTACTGTGGGTGGACGAGTTCCCACCAGACTCATCTCCCCTTTCAGCACATGCCAAAATTGAGGCAGTTCATCCAGACTGGTTTTTCGCAGAAACCGTCCCACTCGCGTTACACGAGGATCATGGGTGTTTTTGAAAAACGCCCCAGATGCTTGATTCCTAACTTGGTGCTTCAGTTGATCGGCATCGCTGACCATTGAGCGAAACTTCCAGATCTTAAAGCGTTTGCCCATCCAGCTACAGCGAGTTTGACGATAGAAGATTGGACCCGGACTATCGAGCCTGATTGCGATCGCGATGGGCAAAAATAAAATTGCTGTAACGATTAATCCAACACTCCCGCCCACGATATCCATTAATCGTTTGACTTTTGAATTTACAGATGGATGCACCATCTGCGACAGTTCAAATCGTGATGCTGGTGGATTAACGATTTGATAAAGAGTGGGTGCGATCGCCTCTGTTCCCGATACCCCAGCAAGAAACTGATTAAATTCCGAAAGAGCCAGCACCGCTTTGACATGCTCTGATACACTCCAACACACAAGATGGATCTGATGCTGTTTTAACATCTTCAAGATGCTGTTTAATGCACCAACACCACTACTATCAATAAATACAGTTTGAGCAAAATCTAAGATTATCTTCTGCGGCGGCTGAGATTGCTGACAGAGAGTATGTATGGTTTGCTGCAAACCAACTGACTGCTCGAATGTTAACATAGCAGGCAGTTGAATTAGAGAAGCATCGTTGAAGGAGGAGATCTGAAGTGGACGAGTCAATGAAGAAGTTAACATGGGAGCACATGAAGAAGGGATGCATATTTAACATGATGCATCGACCTGAACTGTATACACAACGTTTTGAACTCAGGCTACGTGCGGTTTACTGCTCTTTCAGAGCCGAAAAGTTTCCTCAATTAAAGGGACTTCTCATAACCCCAATCGCTTCTGAATTAGACAGGATGGATCTAGACAGAGTGAGAGAGCGCGGGCACCAAGGAGCGGGTTGATACGCGCCCAAACCGTTGCTCTAATTGATGGCACAATCCGGTCAGATAGTCTTGAGGTGTGATGGACAATGGCACGCGATAAGGCGAACTAATAAAACGAGCGAGATCGCCTGGAGACCAAGCTACAGGAACTCCCAGATCACGTAGTGCGATCGACAGTTCGATTTGGTGATTGTCCACATGTTCCTGATAACACTTGCTGCGAGGAACCAGGATATAAGGCACGAGCAATGAATCGAGTAAGTAAAAAGACCCTTCTCCGCAATGAGAGATGACTAAACGAGCGCTTTTCAGTAAAGCCTGAAACTGCGGTTCTGGTAGCAATTTGTAGCCCTGCGCTCCAGTAGGAATGAAGTTACAACTGCCATATTGCACGACGATTTCTTCTTGCTCTGCCTGCAAAATCTTTTGTTCTAGGAGAGCATTGACCCAGTGCATCAGGCGATTAAATGGAAAATTTTCAGTTCCAACAGTGATAAAGATCATAGCCTAATCTTCCTTATGACACAAATTGTTATAGGGCCGAATTAATTCCACTTTCGGATAACGGAGTTGGAGAGGTTTCCAATACACATAAAGCGCATCCAAAAATGGCATGACAACCTTGGCAGATAAGCTTAAGTCTTGAATACGAGTAATTGATTCAACAAACACCGTCTGACAACCCATCCACTTTCCTAGAATTAAAAATGGAATAGCAACCCCAGCCCCAGTAGACAAAATCAGGTGTGGACGCTCTTTAGTCAGCACCCGCCATGCCAGCCAAAAATTGCGAATGAGATTTGGCAAATTGCGATTGGTTGGGCTGAACGCCCAACAAACTTGCTCATGTTGCAAGGCTATTTCAGTGGTAGAATTCAAAAATGTCACCCAAAAACGATCGCGGTTAATCCAAAAGGGAGAGAGTTTTTGCATGGCATTGAAATGACCACCACTAGAACAGACAAGTAGAAGTTTCGTGTTCTCATGTGTGTCAATTTCAGACATTATTCGACTGACATTTGACATTGATTTCCAAATCTGCCAATTGAAGGTGGTGACCATTTACTTAAACACAAGAATTGTGAGGATTGGCGGAACTTCGATGCATTTGAATAAGAAATCTTCATCCAATTAATAAGATTTGAAGATACCAGAGATGCTGGTAAAACTTCCTTCTCTATTTCAAGACTCAATGAGTTTATTGACTTCAAAGAGAATAGAAATAAGTCATTGTACTCTTTAAAGTTTATAGAGTAGAATAATTAAACCCGCTTGTACTGGTAAATGCAGCCTGAGAGGAGGAAGCATTCAAGTTATCATCAATTGTACTGGTAAATGCTTGTATTGTTTTTAACAAGCTATAAAGTCTAGGTCTCAGATTTTGAGTTTTAATGAATTTTGTGATCCTTCAAAAGCATACACTGCTACAAAAATTGGATGTGGAAAACCCTTCCACATCCAAACATGTCCTCAAAGAACTGGTTCTCTCAAAATTATGGCGGAAGGACGATTCAATATTCCCCGAAGCAAGCAGCTTACCTGTGTGGGCTAGAACCATGCGTTACAGTTTTCACCCCACAATCGGGAAAACTCAAGGCAACCTTTAAAGCACCTGCTACACGCCGTGAACCGTTTTATATTCCACATGTTGAAATCCTGCTAGCCCTGAGATTAAGCCACTTCCCTGACAAATCCTCAGCAACCCTTTCACCAGCAAATGTCTTTGTCCAAATAGCGAAGCAGCTACAAGACAGGTGCCCCATATAATACGACCTAATCCTGTTGTGGTTCTCAAAAGAATGACTGATATCGTGGGATAAAGTTCCCTTTCACATATACTAAACGTGCTCGAACCTCTAAAGCCTCTTTGCAGAATCCATTTCATTTGAGTGCGGCTTTGCGGAACCCATTCATAGGTAATCGCTTCATCTGCCCATATCAGTTTGTATCCGGCACGACGAGCGCTCATAAACAGATAGGTATCTTCTCCGCCAGTTAGAGCAAATCGCTCTTCAAACCGGACGTTCATATCCTCCAAAAGTTTTTTACGGATTAATACATTATTAGTTGCAGCATATTTCAGCAGGTGTCCTGTCGGATAGCGGGGCGGATCAAAAAATCTACCCTTCGTCACCCAATTTGGTACATTGTCCTCAACAAACTTGGGTAGGTTAGGGCCCCATACGACATCTGCATTGAATTTCTGTTGAACGACCAGTAATTCATCTAACCATGAGGGTTCAGCGGTTTCATCATCGTCAATAAAGGCGATGAAATCTGTATGGGGAGCACAGGAGGCGATCGCCTGATTTCTAGCAAAGGAAATCCCTTGCCGTTGCTCAATGGTGTACTTTAACTGCCAGTTGAATTCTACTCGAATTTCATTAATAATAGCCTCAGCCGAACCGGAAGCATGGTTATCAACAATCACAACTTCAATTTCTGGTTGTTCAGATTTCTGAAACTTCAAACAGTTGAGACTTTGGAGTAATCGTTTCAGCCCTTGGGGGCGCTGAAAAGTCGCTACGCAAATAGAAACTAGCATTTTCACCTCGCACTAAAAATTCAACTGCTTGAATGAGCAATTTTGTATTGTTCAGAGTTAGCTAACAAGACAACGAATTAAGTAGCTGTAGGGCAATGCCCACAAAATTCTTGTAATTATCGGTAAATACTGGTTGTAGATATACCCCTTGCGGAACTGACGTTCAGGTCTTCATGAGCGCGTCAGCGATCGCACCCTTTTGATGACCCAATCGATCGCCTTGGGGCGAGAATTGGTGGCAACCAGCCAAGCGATCGCTGGTTCAACCAGCGGGCGGGGCATTAATCCCACCCACAGAAACCACAGGCTCACAATCAACTTGCGCTTCCAGGGATATTCAGAGTACTGCCAAACCGCTTGATATCCTTTGAAAGCTAAATCTACCCCCCGATCAAATGGTTCGGGGTGATTCTCTGGCTCAAGCCGGCAAGAGGCAATCCGCGAAATTAAGTGAGGATAGTCACGCGCACCAAGTTCATGGTCAATCGTGTGTCCCAGTTCTTGCGCTTTACTTGCCAAAACTTTGTATTTCAGCAAATCGTGAGCAACGGCTTTGCGAAAACTTGCGACTGGAATTTTTTGACTAGACAGAGACCACAAATTCTTACCGTGTTTGCGATAAGCTCCTAATGGTTCTTCAATTGCGGCGATCGCACCATAAAATGGCACCAGCGTAATCAAGTAACCATCCGCAGAGATGCGAAAGTCAACTTCTGGAACGGGCAGCACCTGTTCTAGTAACTTGCGGTTAAAGGCATTGCCACTGGTGACGGTAGCTGAGTAGCGACCTGTTTTTAATAGAACTGGTAATACATTCCCCGTATCGAAATGAAGTTCTCGCGCTGGATAAAGATCTAAAAATTTCCCTTCTCCGTCAATTAAATTAAGTCGATATTCCAGGTTGGCTAAGTCAGGGTTCCATGCGGCTACAATTTGTTGAACGGCTTGAGGATATAAATAATCATCTGAGTCTAGAAAAATAATAATTTCTCCATGACTCGCTTTAAATCCCTCATTGAACGCAGAACCTTGTCCACCATTTTGTTTGAGGATTGCGGTAATGCGATCGCCATATCCCCTAATAATCTCCGGTGAATTATCCTTAGAGCCATCATCGACAACAATCACTTCTACATTTGGATAGGTTTGATGAAGAGCACTGTCGATCGCCTCTGATACAAATTGTTCGTAATTGTAATTATTAACAATCACACTAACAGTAGGTTGGTTCATGGTTTCTTTCTGAGCTAAGTGAGTCATATGACACAAATAATCTATTGTTGGAGCATCTGTTTTTTCTGCAAGGCAGACATCCATCGAAAGCCAATCGATTTAAGCTGCACAAAGAAAGAGGTAGGCAACCAGTAAAGCAGGTAAGCAGCACCTAATGTGATAACCGTGCGTCGAGGTTCTTCCAGAAGAATTTTCCAATAACAAGCGATCGCTCTGTGACAAAGATCAACCGCAACCCTACCGTCTCCTTGATTGATAGCTCGTCGGGATAGGGCTGTGAGGTGATAGGCTCTGGCGATCGGGGCCCACTGGGCAATCCATTCTGGAGCATACCGTTCCGCTTTCTTCAGCATCAGATCAACCGCTTCTACTTTTTCATAAAAGTTGTGAGAGCGGCCATCAGAACGCATCCGATACAGTGTCAAAACTTCAGGAATACCTTCAAATTTCAAAGGAGATTGCAGCGACATTCTCAACCAGCACTCTGTATCCTCTGGTAGCTTCCGTTCTAAATCAAAATAACATTCCTTGGTTTCACCGTTATAGTCAACATGAAAGCGAACTGCCTCTAACACTTCGCGACGAGCCACCAAATTGGAACCACAGCCAATCGGATCGCGCAACAAAATATCGGTTGGAGTAATGTCTTTTGTCTTGGGCAGTTGGTAAATCCCCATAGGTTGCCCAGCTGTATCGATAAATGCTGAATAACTGTAGCTGACTCCTACCGTTGGAGCGTTTTCTAAGTGACGCACATGTTTCTCAAGTTTCTCAGGCTCCCAAAGATCATCACCATCCAAAAAAGCGATATAGTCTCCTTGAGCTTGACGAATACCGTGATTCCTAGCCTCAGAAACTCCCTGGTTAGCCTGACAAATAATTTTGATGCGAGGATCGGCAAACTGCTGACAAATTTCCAGGCTTTTATCGGGTGAACCATCATCGACTAGAAGCAACTCAAATGCTGTGTAGGTCTGGTTCAGAACAGATTGAACTGTCGCAGCAATATAGGCTTCAACTTTGTAGATTGGAACGATAACAGAAACAAGTTTCATGGTAATTGCTCAGTTTAGTATGTTGAATGAAGCAGACATCCCCTGATGCAAATGCTAAATTACGCATTAGTCTTGAACTGCTGTTTTCGAGAAATAAACAACACGGTGAACCATAGACTGACCATCAATAACCCATCTGTCATCAGACTTGTCCAAGCAGCACCCCGCCAAGAAAACTGTGGAATCATCCAAAGATTGATGAGCACATTAAAGAGAGCCGCACCAATTTGAACACCACTTCGTATCCCTTGAAATCCTGCACCTGTCAATGCATCTGCCGCAAAAAATTGCAACGCTCGAAGAAACAGAATCGGTGATAGCCAACGCAGCGCTTCTACCGCTCCAGCATATTCCTCACCTAAAATCAGAGGAACCACAGGCGCACAGATGAGCAAACCTACACAGGCGGCAATACCATACAGTCCACCTATGAGGGAGAGCTTTTGAGCAAACTGCAAAGTGCTGCTAATTCCACCAACACCTCTTTGGAAGAACTTAGCGTAGGCTGCCGCTGATAAGGAGGTAACTGGCACAAAGGCAACATCAATTAATCGATAAGCTGCTGCGTAAATTCCAGTCGCTCCTAATGTGGAAAGACGGGCCAGCATCGTTTTATCGATGTCATTATAAACTGTCTGAGAGGATAAGCTAATCGAGAAGAAGAAGCCCTCTAGCAAATCGGGTTTAAGTTGTGCCAGTGCAAGCCTGGGTCGGCCCAACCGCACCATCACAATTAGCATACTGATGATAGCGGCAATGATGGTACTCAGAGAATATAAAATTGCCCACAGTTGCAAATCAGGTGATGGGAAAAAATGGACGAGACAAAATGCTGCAATCAAACTTTTCAGCGTGGTTAATGTTCCGATTAAGGCAGCAAAATTCATCTGATCTACTGCTATGAAACTTCTGCCTGAAACTTCCATTGCTCTTAAATAAAGCAAGTCAGATAAAGCAATCAGCACAAGAATTTGTGCTGTCACCGTATCGGGTAATAGCAGAGGAGCAGCCAATAATAATAGACACAGAAGGGCTAAACCTGACCATAAGATAACCAGAAGAGCGTTTCCCCAATACTCGCTAAAAACCGATCGATCTCTTGACACATTTTTGATTAAAATATCGCCATATCCCCAACTGACAAAGGGCCCAACAATTGATACTAAGGCAGTAACTCCAATAAAGGCTCCATATTGATCAGGACCTAGCGCACGAGCAATAATAATAAAATAAGCGGCTTGCAATACGATGCGTAATCCTCGAGAAATTAGCATCCAAAAGGTGCCGCGTACCAAGGAGCGATTCAGTAAGTTGGTGATTCGGAATTTGGGGATGTCTAGCTTCATTGCGATGGATAATTTGAACAAGAAAATATGCAGGAATGCAGGAATGCTGATGGGATGCTTTCAACTCACTACCAATCTGGAGGAGAAAATTATTGTGGCAAAAGCTTAGGAGCATTGGGTTGCGATCTCCTATTGATCTGATGTCCTAATCTTTCATAGTTAATAGAAGTAGAAACAACAGATGAAACAAAAAGTACCCAGAAAATATCATTTCGTTCGATTACATAACTTTCAGCTAAATTAAGTAGTACATAATAATTTAGGAACAACGGTATCCAAAGAGAATCAGCTACTTTATTGAACCGATCCACAATTAAGCTGCGGAACAACGTTGTGAAGTAGCAAGAAACCAAAATTGCGAAACCGACAAAACCCAAATCGAGCCACAAGTCGAGAAAACCATTATGAGAATTTGGTGCTTTCCACCTAACTGCTTTTTCCACAAGATGGCGGCTGGTACTCCAAAATCCACCGTAACCGTGTCCCCACCAGAATTGTTGTTGGATAAAGGACCATGATGTTTTCCAGAGATCTGTCCGCCCAGTCAACGTCAAATCTTCACCAAAGAAGTTCAAAATACCTTCGAGGGAATTCAAAACTCCAATAAACACTAAAACAGATAAGCAGATTACGAGTGAAACAGTAGGAAATAATAAGTTGTAGCGCAATCTTAGAATTCGATAGATAGGCGCGATGGAAATGATGATAATAGAGCTAAGTAAAGCAGTCGTTGATCGGCAGAGAATCACAAAACCAAATGAAGAAGCTAGCCCTAGTAGCGACAAAAGTCGATTTGCACCTGGTTGAGACACCAACATTTGAAAAGTCATGACACAGATGACAAGGGTTTTGCCGAACTGATTTTTGTGAGTAAAAATTCCTCGCGCTGCACCTGCATGAATTCCGCCCATGATTCCATACTTGGGGAGAGCAAAGATAAAGACAAAACTAAGAAGTAGAACTAATCCAAAAGCCCAACCAAACAAGAATAAACGCTGTCTTGATGTGTATCGAATCGCCAGATAGAAACCAAATAAAGTTGTTCCAATCAAGGCGATCGAATTACTTTGAGTTCCACTTGGAATAGCAGACCAAAAAGATGAAAAGAGCGCCAGGATTAAAATTGACAAGATGTGTAGATTTTTCGAGAGATAGTAAAGCGTTTTTTTCCAATGAACTGAGAGCAAGATGAATGAAAACAGATAATTAACAAAATAAATTGCTCTCAAAACCCCTGAATCAAACGTAGTTCCTCCTGCCTCTCCTTCACTGGCTCCCCCCGAAAGGATTAAAACAACAATTCCTCCAGCATAAAGAATGAGATAGATAATAGTGAAAATGTATTCAAAATAGTAAAACCATTTTTTCATAAACTAAATGAGTGTAGACGATTTGCAATTGGAATGATCCAGCCGATTGCATGGGATCTCAAGATCTTTAACACGAGACTTTCTCACAAGACTGCTAGATTCTGGTTAATTAGCTCTACTTTCACCAAGGATTGGAGAGTACTAAGAACCACAATCCACCCTGACCCCCTTATGAGTAATCTGGACACAGTCGAGAGAAACGCATTTCAGTAGAGTAGATCCGCCCACAAAGCCTCTGTAAGTTCGTGAGGGTGGGCACTGCCCACCCTACGGAAATACCGGAGTTGCCAGGTTAATGTGTTTAATTTCGGTGAGGTTTTTCAACCGGAAATGGTTAACGATCTGACAAATTGAATTTAGTGAGCGACTAATGCATTTGAGACATGCAGTAGAGGTTTTCCATCAAAATAGTCTGGAATAGATGCACCTAAAGTATTCAGAATTGTCGCACTGACATCAACTGCCCGACCCTCAGTTAATTCAGAACCCGGAGTGATTCCCTGGCCTTTGGCTATCATGAATCCTCTAGGCCGATGGCCCCCTGGACGGTAGTAAACCAGAGGTCCAATCCGACCAACATCGGAACTTTCAACAGCATCTGTTGGCTCTTCGTGCCAAACTACAATCAAATCGGCATCGGGTAATTTAGGATTCTCTTCGTGGGGAGACTGTCGAGTTCGACGAATTTCCTTAGCCAAGGGTCTACCAGTTCTACCACTCTTGAGCCGCAGAATCATCTCTGTAAATTCATTACAAACGTTGTCATATTGATCAGGTGGTACGATGCCATGCTGTTCGCGTCCTTGAAGATTAATCCGCACGTGTCCATCAGCAAAGGCAGGCAGGGCAAATGCTCTCATCTTGGGCCACATTGTGCAATACCAGCGGGCAGGCATGTAGAGCAGGTCATCGCCTCGACGGGCCAATTGGTAAGGCGACAGCAGATCGTCGTTGCCCCCTCTCTGAAATCTATTGGGAATGAGAGGCTTCAACCATTGCTTAATTGGATTGGTTTCTACCTTAGTTCCCCAGGCAACCGCCATCCAATCTTTTGCCCGAATGTTGACCTTGGGTGCAGACAGTTGTTCTCCTACCTTGCCAGGAGCAATTCCTACTCGTCCAGGGAAATTGTATCGGTACAACGCTTCGGGTAAAAACGTCATACTAAACATGTCAGTGACATTAATGCCCATACCATGAACCGAGAAGCAGAAGATGTAAGCGTCATCGGGCGCTTCTGCCAGGATTTTGCCAACTGCTTGATCGACTTGCTGATACACCTTTAACATCGGATCACCTGTGATGCCTTGACGTATTTCCTGATAAGGATGGAGTGGGTGATCGGGTTGACTGAGATGCCACAGATCATGAGCAGCGGTATGCGTCTCTGGAAAAGCCATCAGAAATAAATCCCAGTTGTCCCGCTTCAACAGGTCTTGAGCGATCGCCGTTCGAGTGTCAATGCTAGCTTTGAGAGCTTGCTGAGTCCATTTCATGTAAGCTTTGTCCCACCAAATTCCATTGTCCTTGTGGAGGACAGGGTTTTTGCCATATTTTTGAATGATTTCTGGCAGGAGATTGCGGGGTAATGAATGGCTTGGTGTGAATGGATAGTGCCCCCCCCAACCAATGACTTGCAATCCATTGACTCGTTCAGACAAAGCTGACACGGGCATGTCAAAAACAGCAACTTTGTAGCGATCGCCTAGCGCATAAAAAGGCGGGTATTCTTTGAAATCATAACCGCCATTAATAATATCGCAATTTGTTTGATAGTTCGGATGATACTTGATCGTATCCCAATATCCCGTTTTAGAGGGCAAACACCCTGATAAGAAAGTGACCCATAAAGGTTCTGTTGAGGAGAACTCAGTCGAGACACCACAATAATCAACTTGATTATTTAACCGTCCATATACTCCACCCTGCCGAATTTGGCTTAAATTCGGCAAAAGTCCTGCTGCCATCCATGCTTCCAATAAAAAGGGATCTGCAGAATCTAAACCAATAGCAATGACTGGATGTTTCATGTTTCTTCAACCTTACTTCAGGGTAGAGAAAGCCGCACGAGCTAAGGAGATGGACGTTGCTCGATACCAACCACGTAACCGGAATGGTAACTTTATAGAATAAAGAACAATACTTGCCGCATCCTTACTGCAAAAAATACTTTCCTGAAAATCAAGAAAAATAGTTCAACTGTTTTTCAGCATGAGAGAAACATTTATTAAATGCAAAATTGCATCTAGAGTGAGATGGAGCAGAATAGTAAGAAGAACCTTTCGAGCATGATTTTCAGAGAAAACCATCCAGTAATGAATGGCACCCGTCCACGCTCATCATACGGCTTATGTCTAAAAGCAATAATAATCGACCTTCTTGTAAATCTCGACCCAGGTTATGTTAGCTTTACTTAATTTTCAATATTTCAGAGCCTTTTACAGAGTTATTGGAATTCTACTTAATACCAGGTGAATATGTATTATCTCTGGGAGACAAGGGGGTTCTCCTGGAATCAAAGGGATAAGACAATTTAATATCGCTGTAGGACGGGCATCTTGCCCGTGTAGGCTAGAAGCCTACGCTCCGGTTTCCACCACAAATTCAGAAGAGCCTTGAGTGCATCCCAGTTTTGCGAGCGGCGGGGGCGCAGCCCCCGCCGCTCGCAAAACTGGGTTTAGAAAATTACAAAAGTGGGATGCACTCAGAGCCTTTCTGACGATTCAGGTTGTGAAGCTAAAGTTGCCATTAAATTTCTCTTGCTAAAAAATCACGAGTTTTTACAGCACTGAGTTCATCCCACTTTTGCAATCCTGCAAACCCGATTTTGCGAGTGGAGCGGGCTGCGCCCTACAGAACTACAGAACTTGCAGGCTCTTTATTTCTTACTCAAAATTAATCACAATGACTAGAGTAGAGGTATCGATGTAAGTTGGGGTGGCGTTAACTTGAATAGAGAAATCAAACTTAAAGTCTATCCATCACTGGCAGCGGCTCTGGGTCTTATCATTTTGGGGCTGTTGTTAAGCCGCTTTACAATGACCATTTGGGTCGAGCCTGCAACATCTCCTGCTATCACCGCACCACCCACTCCTTTGCCTCAGGATAGAAATGAGCCAGATGGAGATGGGCCGCGATCGCCTCTTCCCCTGCCCTCTCCTGCTGTGTCGCCTCTTGCCACCCCTGCTGCAGTTACGACTCCTGATCGTTCAGGTACAGAAATCAATCCTCAAATTCTCCCATCAGACAATCTTGATGATTCCCCCTTTGCTGATCCCGTCTCCTCTACGTCTGTGGGCCAGTTAAGGGTGAGTAACCAAACTCAACATCCGATTCGAGTTGCGCTGCTCTTCCAAACCCCAGAATCTGCTGCAACACCAGACTCAAATTCGATCGCCTCCGGCACTAGCCGTTCAGCTTTCTCCAGCGAACCCGTTCATTGGGATTTTGCACCTCAGGAAGGGAGTGCCAAAGGATTAATTTTGTCCTTACCTGAGGGTAATTTGAGCCTCCGTCCAGGGGATGTTGTGATTGCGTTTGCTGAAGATGGTTCTCGCCGATACTGGGGCCCTTACATTGTGGGGCAAACCGCTTGGCCTATTTGGGATCAGCAAACTCAGGAGTGGTTATTAACGCTTCAACCCTGACTTGTCTCCCCTGCTTCATCTCCTCATGCTTTGATGTAGTGAACAGTGGCGTAAGATCAACCCATTGAACTAACTTTGTGCTGAGTTTTCATGGGAAGATATTCTTAAAGGGATTGACATTGTCTCACTAAGATGGGATCTTCCATCTATAGCTCAGGGGCTTTGCTAAAACTCTAGGTGTTTTAAGGTCGCGTCACAGGTTGTTCTCATGGCTACACAGGACATCTTGGCACTTGCTAGGCAGGGCAACCCCAAAGCCATTTCTGATTTATTGAATGGCTTAATTGAGGCTAAGGGAATCAAAGCTCAAGTAGCCAAACAAGATCACTATTTGCATATTCTCTTAGAGTCCGCTCGACCGCTCAATGAAGAGACTACTGTTGCCTTCATCCATAAGGCGGTAAGCAGTCTCAGCATCGATCCAAATTCGACTGTAAAAGTTTACAGTCGATTGAGTGGGCAAAAGCCGATCGCATGGAGCCATGAGATTTCGTCCTCAGCTTTACCTAGCTATTCCACTGGCTTATCTTCAAACCAGCATTTCGACTGCCAGAGGGATGAAACTCTCCCAACTGAACCCCATACTACAGTGACTCAGATGGATAATCAGGTGCATAACCAATTTGATACTCATCCCCCTGCGGACACTCGAGTTGAACCTGTAGATATCGCTATGCCTGATATCACTACGCCGATTGCTTCACTTGAGACCGAGGTTGACTTACCAGAGCCAGAAGTTGCGATCGATTCCCAGATGACAGAGGCTCTGCTAGATCCCTGGTTATATGACCCAGAAGACCTGTGGGCAACACACCAGTTGGACTCTTCTAGCTCAAATAACAACTCCAATGAAACTGTTCCCAGCCTCTTGCAACGCCCCGAAGCAGTGATTTTGCTTGTGTTTGTCAGTCTCTTTTTCCTATGGGACTTCTATCTTGATTTTATTGAAGACCCTGATGCTGATGAGCCTCTAACAAGCGGAGAATTGGCACGACGGTTGGGAGTGAATCGAAGTACCATTAGTCGGCGCAAAGAACGAGAGGATTTTGCTCAATGGGCGAAAGACCTCGATCCAGATGGAGTTGCTTGGGTGTATCAGGATGGGATGTTTGTGCCTATTGCCTAAGTTGTCTTTATAGTTAGGATTAAGGATTAAATAAAACCCAAAACTTTTTTGTGGGCGCGCAGGTCTGCAAAATTATCTAGCTGCGTCAGTCCTGCTCTAGAAAGGTTCAGCTTGAATTGGAAGATTCCCAAAAGGGTTGGGAGATTGAAGGGTAGACCTTGGAGTCAAAACTCCTTCTGGTTCTGCTCTTGGTGGCTGTTCTTTGATCGAAAAGTGAGAAGAAGAATACATTTCAGCTTCGTCTGAAGGGGAGAGGTTGGAGGCAGAAGCCGGATAGCCACTGACCTGAACAAAACTGGGAGTGAAGAGAAATACACTGGTCGCTAACCGATGTTGCTGTCCATCCATAGCAAACACGCCACCTGCGACATAATCTACGCATCGCTGAGCTTGATCCGCGTCCATCAAGCTCAAATCAAGAATAACCGATCGCTGCTCTCGTAACGTCGCGATCGCCTCAGGAGCTTCGGCAAACGATCGCAGCTTCATCAAAACGATTTCCGCAGCAGCCGACAGGTTATGCAGATTTGCACTGAGATTGTGAGTAGAGCCAGACTCCCTTGGAGGTTGCGATGGTGTTGCTCGAGTTCCAACTGAGTCATAGTCTTGTGAAAAGTAAGCTTGCTTCTGAGAGGAACAGGATGCATCGTCAAGAGGGTATTGATAAAACTGATCGACAGAGGGATGGTCAAAGCGCCGATCGCCAAAACCAAATGCATCCTGCAAATTTTGTAGAAGACTCATAAAACCCTCGTAAAGGATGAAATCTAATTTTGATCTCTGTCACCTGCAAAAATGGCATTGCTGAATAGAGGGATGATTTTAATGTAAAACCTCTGGTTTCACGTCAAAAATCGTCCTCAAAATCAGCAGCACCCCAACATGGCAGAGAGGAAATGCAATCGGGCGATCGTTAACATAGCAAACGGATAGCAGATTCAGAAATCAGAAAAAGCAGAAATCTCATTAGTTCTTTTGTTCTATAATAACGGATTTTCTGAACGGTGAGAAGTGTAAAGCTAGACCTGAGGAGTTTGTATACAAAAGTACATCTAACCCCATCAAAATATACATAAATCGCTATCCCAATAGCCAATTTTTACCGCCTATCTATCCAGATTGAGACATTTTCCTTAGAAGGATCAATTGGAGCAGATTCAGCATGTCTGTTAGAGGGTGTTTGAAAAGCTGCTTTCGCGACTGATGGATGAAGAGCGAAGCATTGGGGCAGAATTCATGGCTCTTGCAGAAGTTACTGATCCATAACTTGCTGCTCGCAGGGTATGCTTCGCCCTGACGGAGATTTTGGCTATTTTTAGCATCTTTTACAAGTGTTCTTTAGATGTTTAATTGAGTTTTTTATTAATAGCATTACCGGAAAAAGTTAATAAATCTAAAGGCTAATTTCTCTCATTCATGAGCATAAGAAATTACCGGGAAGAGCTTTGCCTGTAGGTATTAGCAGAAGATTTTGATTGAGTTATAAGATGAATCTTTAAAGTTCTAAATTCATGGAAAAAATATATGAATTAGGTAAATCAACTCAGATATTCCTTGAAAAAGTTTAGATAAAACTATTAAAGTAAATGCTTGAATTAAGTGCTAACGCTAAAGCTAAGGAGGTTAGAATGACTCTCAATTCTCATCAATTTATGCTAACTCTGGAAAACCGAATTAGTTTTACAGACGAAGATAAAAAGTTATTGGCAGCCCATGCTGATTGGGGCAAGATTATTGCTCCAGAAATGGCTGAGTATTTTTATGCTTATCTAAAGCGTGATGATGAGATGAATGCCATCCTTAATGCTAAGGAAGGGCGTATGCATCGGCTGCTTGAAACCTTCATTCAATGGTTTCATGAAATGTTCACTGGTATCGATGATTGGGGTACAGCTTATGCTGAACGCCGCTGGAAAATTGGTCTGGTTCATGTACAGATTGGCATCGGTCCTCAGCATGTTGTACCTGCGATGGCAACCGTGGTTCATGAAGTAGGTAAGCGATTGAAGACAGACGGTAAAGATGAGAAATTGCAAGATGCACTTGGGCGCATTTGTATGATTGATCTAGCCTTCATTGAGCAGGCCTATGTTGAAGTAAGTTCAGCCGCCGTACTCAAAGAAACAGGGTGGACAGAGGGGCTATTTAAGCGCCTGATTGCTACGGGAGCAAACTCAATGTAGTGGCAAAACCCTTAGATCATTGTTCAAGACTTTGTTTTACTCATTTTTCTAAAATCGGAGAACCACAACGAGAATGGCTATTAACACTGAGAAACTTGGGTACATTCTGCAAAATTTCGTCTCTACAACGACTGATGTTCAAGGCGCGGCCGTTGTCACCCCAGATGGACTGCCTCTGGCTGCCAGTTTACCTGGTTCAATGGACGAGGAAAGGGTTTCAGCTATGTCCGCAGCGATGCTGTCTCTAGGTGAGCGCATTGGCATTGAGCTAGGGAGAGGTAGTATCGATCGCATTTATGTGGAAGGAGATGAAGGATTCAGCATTTTGACAAGTTGTGGACGAGACGCAGTGTTTCTTGTCTTAGCAGGAAAAGCCGCCAAGCAAGGAGTGCTGATGTTAGAAATTAAACGCACTGTCTCAGAATTAAAGTTGATTCTATAAATTCTGTAGGTTCAAAATTCTGATTAAGTAGGGGGGCACAGTTCAGACCCACACGCTGGAACATGGGTTTGGAGCACTGCCCACCCTGCTAAAAGGCACTCTTCATGGTTACCCAATCTATCAACAAGTATTAGCGATCGCTCAAATACTCAATGCTGCTGTCAGTTTAAAAGTTTAGAAAAGTTCGTTGCATCTCCCGGAACAGTCAGCCAAAGCTTGTATGAAGCAATGTTCTGAGTGGCGGTGGTGTATGTAGGGGAAGTAATTTTAAGGAGGTTGCCAGTATGACAGGTTCACAAAAAGCAATCCGCCGCACTCTGGGCGATTACATGAGCACAGTCTGCTTTAAAGCAGCGATTACAGGTCTCGAAGAAGCGTTAGGGGAAAAGGCAGCGGCAATCTCTTTGGTTGCTGCTGGCAGGAAACGGGGCAAGCAGTTAGCTGAGCAGTTGCATCTCACAGGTCAAACTACCGTTTCTCTAGAAGCCGTTGCGAGTAAATTGCGATACGCTTTGGGTCAAGAGGGAACTCGGCTATGCCTGCTAGAAAAATTAGAAAACTGCGACGGAGTGATCAAAGCTTACCTGCGCGAGACGGTTTGCTCATCAGGTGAAATCGAAGGGTCTCCTCGGCAGTGTACTTACACCTTAGGAGCTATCCAGGGATTTCTGGAAAGCTATCTGGGGCAGCGACTCCGGGGTAAACACACAGAATCTGTTTTACGGGGTGCAGCATATGATGTCTTAGAATTTGAGCGTTTAACATAGAACAATTGTTTTATGCACAACGCTTCATACTGGATGAAGTTTACAGCGTTTAATGATGTTGTTTAGCAGGAGAATGAATCGAAGATGGCTATTAATATTGAAAAATTGGGCTACATTTTACAAAATTTTGTCACCACAACGGGTGATGTACAAGGGGCTGCAATCGTAACCCCCGATGGTTTGCCTTTAGCTGCCAGTTTGCCAGGTTCAATGGATGAAGAGCGGGTTTCGGCAATGTCTGCGGCGATGTTGTCATTAGGTGAACGGATTGGGATTGAATTAGGTCGAGGTAACATCGATCGCATCTACGTTGAAGGAGACGAGGGATTTAGCATTCTGACCAGTTGCGGTCAGGACGCAGTGTTTCTTGTACTCGCTAACAAATCCGCCAAGCAAGGGGTTTTAATGCTGGAAATCAAGCGCACCGTGACGGATCTGAAGAGAATTCTTTAAAGTTTGATGAAAAATTTTTTAGTTGGGCGGCTTGATTGAGGTAATCAATTGCCACGCTGCCATCTTGTCCTCAGGGTGTGTCTTGATTCCTGAGTTGCCATGAATCAGAGCGTAGTAGAGGCATGATAGGTATAGGGAGATGTCCGGTGTTGGTGTATCAGGTAGAAATAATAGAAACAAATGCAGTAAAGCTCTGATATTGAGTCAGTTTGGAGCAAAATTGAATGGAACTTATGCGCTTGGTTGTGACGGGCACCCCAGGAGCGGGTAAATCTAGTTTTGTGCAAGCCGCGAGTCAAATCAAGGTAATTGATACAGACAAAGCGGCAACGGATGATGTGACTGGAATCAAGCCAAAAACTACAGTTGCCTTTGATTTCGGTCGGGTGACGATTGGCTCTGAGATTGAATTGCACGTCTACGGCACACCGGGTCAGTCTCGCTTCAATTTCATGTGGGATATTTTAATTTCAAGGGCACACGCCTATCTGTTGTTGATTGCGGCGCATCGTCCCCATGATGTTCCCAAAGCTCGGCATATTATCTCGTTTATGAATGAGCGAGTTCAAATTCCCATGGTGATTGGATTAACCCATTTGGATTGTCCTGGAGCGTGTTCTGCCGAAGAAATTCTCTTGCGGTTAGGATATACCAGTAATGAACCTCATCCCTCTGTTTTAGCAGTTAATGCTAGTAATAAACAATCAGTTCACATGGCACTAAACATCGCCCTGCTGTCTATTTTGATGTCACAAGGCAAGTCACAACGTCAGGAACAGCGATCGCCCCAACAACCAGTCCACAAATTTCATCAAGCCAGATTGAATTTGACAGTCACTTGAAATTCATTCTCGAAAAGCCCGTTATCATGGTGTAGGGTGCATTTTAGGCACTGACTGCACCCTATCGTTATGGGCTGGCATCGATTATTGGAAGATGAAATAATAGAGATTGGACATGATTATAGTCGCTACTCCTCACAAATTGAGTAAGGAAATATATGGAGATTATTCGCTTGGTTGTAGCGGGGGCAGTGGGTACAGGCAAATCTACCTTTGTGAGAACGATTGGCGAGATGGGTGCAATCAGTATCGATCGTATTGCTACAGATGAAGTTGCTTTCAAAAAGAGATCAACAACTGTAGCTTTTGATTTTAGTCAAATTGTTCTCCGCCCAGGATTAAGTCTGCATGTGTATGGCACACCAGGACAATCTCGTTTTAATTTCATGTGGGATATTTTAATTCGCAAAGCTCATTTTTATTTGTTATTGATTGCAACTCATCGCCCCGGAGACTTATCCCAAACTCAAGAAATCATGCGATTTATGAGTGAGCGATCGCAAGTTCCAATGGTGATTGGATTGACTCATTTAGACTGTCCGGGTGCCTTATCCCGTCAAAAAATTGCAGCAAGTCTGGGATTTTATGAGGTCAATACTCAACCGTTGATCTTAAATGTAAACCCTCGTGATCGGCGATCGGTGTTGAGCACACTCACAGCCGCACTAAACGTCCTGACTACTCGCGCATCTCGATGAAGGATGGAAATAAAGCAGTATATACAGAATTTGCAATGTTGTTAATCCTACAAGGTGATCTTGAACGTGGGAAACCAGTCCTCACGTTCAAAATCATCCCCAATTCAGCAATGCCAAATTCTCGGATCATTGGCGAGGATTGATGGAGTAAGCGCATGGTCGGAACCAGGTCAGGGTATGAATTGCATTTCCTTAGTTCAGCCAGCCGCAGTGCTGATTACAATCAATTACTGCAACTCTGGCAAACTCCTCTACTGGCATCCTACGCTCTGCATCAACTCCCTCCAGATATTCCCCATTTTATGGGTCGGCAAGTCGAGATCCAACAGGCAACTGCAATCCTTGAGCAAGCGCTACAACGCATTGGCACACCTGCTTCAGTACTGGTGATTCACGGTCAAGCTGGGGTAGGAAAATCCGCTCTGGCCCTTCATTTGGCTCACCAGATCAAATCAACTTTTGCAGAGGTTCAGCTTTATGCTAATCTGCGTGGGACAGAGAGCCAACCATTAAAGCCGACTGAGGTATTGGCCGGATTTTTGCGAGAGTTGGGGCTGGACGAATTCGCTATTCCACCAAGTATTACCGAGCGATCGCAATTGCTGCGGTCATTGATCGCAGGTAGACGAACGGTAATCGTGTTAGATGAGGTTCATAATCAGGCTCAAGTGACTCCTTTAATTCCTTTTGTTTCAACTTGTGTAGTTGTGCTAACCAGCCGGCAATCGTTGCCGACGCTGCCTGATGCGGCCTCGCTAGAGTTAGCAGAATTATCTGAACCGGATGCTTTGGCATTACTGCAACGGCTATCCCCAAATGTGGCATCAACCCGTTTACTGCAACTGCTGCAAGTGTGTGGTGGTTTACCTCTAACACTTTGTCTGGTGGGTGGAACTTTGAGGGCTTTGAGAGAAGGAACAGACAATTATCTGGAGCGATTCATTGCAGAAGTGGAGCGGGTTACTCAATTACATCTCACTTATCCTGCGGTGCGAGCCAGTTTTGCCTTGAGTTATCAGGCATTAGAACCAGAAGCGGCTCAGCTTTTTCGCTGGTTGGGGCTTTACGGCAGTGCCACTGTCACTTCCACATCGATCGCCGCTTTGAGTAAATTTGATTTGGAGCGCACGCGGCAACTCCTACATCAATTGGTGCAACGGTATTTTCTGGAGGCACTACAGCCAGAGAGGTATCGATGGCATGATTTGATTCGCTTATTTGCTAAAGAGCAATTGGCGATCGCAGAACCCACTGAAGCACGCCAAGCGGCCCGACTACGGCTCAGTCGTTGGTACTTAGAAACAGCAGAGCTAATCAACCTGGGATTGGAACCATTCAGTCGTCAACAGCTAGCCCAAATCATCAAGAAGCAGCAAAAAATATCCCAACCCGCCGCAGAGCAAGCCGTTTTTGCGAGAGCATTCAATTGGTTTGAAGTGGAGAAAGCCAATTTATTCAGCGCTGTTGAGTGGGCCTATCAGTTGGAAGATTGGGAAACAGTGTTGTTGTCCCAAAATCTGGTTCATTTTCTAGATTTGAAACAGGATTGGGTGGAGTGGCAACGCACTCAGCGATATGCCTTGGAAGCGGCTCAAACGTTGGGCGATCGCCGTGAAACGGCTCGGATTTTAAACAACTTGGGTAATGCGGCAATGCGTCAGGGAAATTGGAGCGAGGCAAAGGCGCTGTATGAAGAGAGTTTAGCCATTTTTCAAACCCTGGCTGATTATTCTCGCGAAGCCCAAACGCTGGTCAATTTAGGAGTTTACTATCTAGAGCAGGGTGATCAAACTATGACGGTCACGCTCTGGCGCAACGCTTTAGCTAAACTATTATCTGACTCAACTGAGCAGCAAAAGATGCTGAAGTGGATGAGAGCGATTGACGAGTTACTAGTGCAAACCGCTGCCAGTCATCTGAACGATCGCCAAAGCTCAACGGGAATTTTTCAGACCATCGGCAGTATGTTAAAGCGCTTATTGCTGGAATAGCCATCCCCTGTAAAGTTAAGCACCTTCAACTTATCTCGACCCCTCTAACCTCCCCTTATACCAATTCTCTAAAAACCCACTACAGATAATTTTTTGAAACTCGCCCCCAGGGCGAGTTTCAAAAAATTATCTGGTTCTGGTTTTCTTAGGATTAAGGATTAAATAAAACCTAAAACTTTTTTGTGGGAAGCGCGGCGCAGCCGCGCTTCCCACAAAAAAGTTCGGTTTTATTTAATTCACGTAATTCACGTTCCTTAGAATTGGTATTAGTAAGGGGAGGTGTCGCAGGCGGTGAGGTTAAGCCTATGCAGCTTCACATTGAACTGGTATTAGTAAATAAAAATATTCCTGTTATCAAAGTCCAAACCTGGCGATAAGGTGGCAAATTGAATCGCTCTAGCGCTACCGTTGCCATCTCGATCAAATAGTAATGCCCCTGTACCGCTGTTGTAGATGAAGCGTTCGTTGCTGTTTCCAGCAGATGAGCCAACTCGAAACCGGGATGACGGCAACACTCGTCCCACATCTAAATCAGTAGCACCAAAGCCATTTCTGGAGACATAAATAGAGTCATCTGCAATTGTGAAATCTTGAATTTGGTCAATTCCATGTCGATCACTTTCAAAATAGAATTGATCTTTTCCATCCCCGCCCTCTAACAGGTCGTCACCCTGACCACCGAACAATGAGTCGTCGCCTTTCCCTCCCTGGAGAGTGTCGTTACCTTCGTTACCCAGCAATTCATCCTCGTCTTTCCCCCCTGCTAAACTGTCGGCACCCAAAGAGCCAATCAGAATGTCATTACCGTTGCCTCCCAGGAGAGTATCGTTACCATTGCCCCCGTGTAGTTGATCGTTGCCGTTTTCGCCAGTCAAGAAATCGACACCATCACCCCCATCTAGTTGATCGTCTCCTGCACCACCAGACAATTGATCATTTCCTTGATTACCAAAGACGATATCATCTCCTTCGCCACCCAGTAATGTGTCTTTGCCTGCGCCACCGAACAAACGATCGTTTCCCTCATCACCGTCTAATCGATCATTGCCACTTTCACCATCCAACTCATCATTACCTTCGTCTCCACCCAGGCGATCGTCGCCATCGCCTCCATACAGGTTATCGTCTCCTGCATCTCCCAGAAGGATGTCGTTTCCACCCAGCCCAAAAACTGTTTCGGACTCAGAGGTGCCAATGAAAGTGTCATCTCCATCAGTCAAACGAATTCTCACACGCTACTCCTGTGCCTGCTGTAATACGAATCGAATTAGTCAGTAGTGATCTTCAGGTAATGATCTTGGGGAGCGCAGGTTGCGTCCGCATTCTCCGAGAGCATTACTCATTAGGACCACCAATTAGTCTGCTGCCCAGCGGAGTAACTGACCAAGAGGGCAAGACTTCCAAGGACAGAGCTATAGTATATATCTTGTTGGGAAAATAGAAGCACTGACATCACTCTTGTGAGGGTAGTTCCTAGCGCTAGCGCTAGAGTATGACGCTTTTACACTCATATCGATGTTTTCTGTGTAATCTATAGTTACATTGATGAATTACATCAGCCATTTGATCTATGACCTTGATTTCTACACGGCGCGATCGCCCACGGCTCAATTCAATTCTGACTGGTTTGATGAGTGTTGGACTGGTTGTCACCTTGCCAGGTTGCACCAGAGATATTGTGGAGCAATATGAAGCGACAGCACTCACCCAATATGTTTGGCAAGTGGATTACACGCTAATCAATGCAGAAGATCGTCGCCCCCCTCGCAAAGAGAGATTTGCGACCACAACTTTGCTCAATCGCAATGGTGAACCTCCCGATGAAGCATCCATCACTGGCCCAGATGATCAGGGATTATGGTGGCCGCCTCTCCCCCCTCGTCCCACTGTGGATGAGATGGAGGCTCGACAAAAGAACGGTGAACAAATTGGCAGACCAGAACTGATTAAAAATGTAGAGTATTCTTTTGGGTATGAGCTAGGAGGGCAGGTTAAGACCTATTCAACCAGCTACTCTGTCTATCGGCAAGTGGTTAAGTCTTTACCTGCTCAACAACCCTTAGAGGTGGTGTTTAGCCCAGATGAAAGGGCTGTTTTACAGGTCAATCCCCACCAATAGAGGGCATCAGATGATTTCAGGCTATCTGGTTCGAGGTGGCTGATTCTGGGCTGATGTTTCTGTTTTCGCCCTCCTCAGGTGCCACAAACCGAATGTGAGTCCCGCGAGGACTAACCAATAGGGACTATAGACAAGTAGCCAAATGCTAAATTGCAACAACGCGGTTGTGGATCTGCTGAATGAGTAGGTTGCGCTTTCCCAGGTTTCCCGGAGTTGCACGGGAGTCGATCGCTGGAAGGGAGTAGCGGCGATCGCTTCCTTTAAGCTCAAATTAATGGTTGAATAAGCCACCTGATTCTGCAAATTTTTCAACTGGGCATCTACCTGTTCAATTGAGTTCCGCACGTTACCCAGTTCTTGGGCAACTTTCAGCACATCCCCAACACCGCCCGATCGCTCCATGATTTCCAGTAGCATCTCCTCTGTTCTCTGTAAGTTTCGCAGTCTGGCTTGCAGGTCTACCAGTTGATTCGAGACATCTTCAGCCCTCAAAGACTGGCGCTGTGTGTTGCCCAAAGCAGACAGAGCATCAAGGGTTGTATCCAGGTTAGCCTGGGGGACTCGCAACTGCAAGCTGGCTGTGCGATGGCTGCGTGCATTGATGGGAATCTGGTCTTGCAACCCCAGCAAGTCACCCTGCTGCTGACGGGCGATCGCTGTTACTTTCTTCACGGTTTCCTCAACAGATTCTACTGTCATCGTCCAGTCGATGGTTTTGACCAACTGCGGAGCCGCTCGTGAAGGCACTGAGTCCGGGTTCTGAACAACTGGTGTCGCCTCGGCTAATTCCGTTGGAGCGGCTTGCTCTGAAGTTGAAGTTGGAGCAGCAAGATTAGTGCTTTCAGTACTGCCTTGACCCAGTGACGCTGATGGCAGATTGTTGGAACATCCAACCGTGAAGCTACTCAATAAAAGCAGCAACAAACAAACGCGCTGAATCTGCGCTGGCGAGTTTAGTGTTGCTCCTAAGGCAACAGAATCGGTCACTGGAACACACGTAACCTGAGAAGTAGCATGGCTCATGATCAACTCCTGTGATTACAACGAAAATTAGAACTACAGACAGATCGTGATCAGTTGATTTCCAATCAATCAACAGTTGCATAGCTCCGCAATCCCCATTTTTATGGAATTAGAGTCGATTGCTCTTGTCCAATGAGAAGTCAAGGATCAGGGGATGCGAATTAAACGAATGAGTACTGGTAGACCGGTCAGCTTGAACTTAATTATGGCGATCGCACTCTGTAGATTTTGTGGAGTTACACTTTGTGCAACCGCTGGTTTAATGAAATGTTACAAATATAGAATTCAGTTCCATCCCTGTATCCATCGGTGCCAATCAACTCCATGTACCCTAGTAGATACCCCAATTCCAATGGTAATTCTGGAGCAGTTTTTGATATTACAGGAAATTACCGCTACACCCTCTGGCGAGTTTGGCACATCAATCTGCCCAGGGTAGTGTTTGTCCTGCTCAACCCTAGCACGGCAGATGCGACTACTAATGATCCAACCATTCGTCGATGCCTTCGGTTTGCTCAAGCCTGGGGCTATGGCGCTCTAGAAGTAGTGAACTTGTTTGCCTATTGCACTTCTGACCCTGCTCAATTAAGACATGTTGCTGATCCTGTTGGGCAGGAGAATGACCAGTACTTGTTGCAGGCCAGCGATCGCGCCCACAGTTTGATCCTGGGATGGGGCAATGCGGGAGAATTACAGCAGCGCAGTCAAACTGTTTTACACCTGCTTCCCCAATCCAAGTTATTTTGCCTGGGCATCAATCAATCCCACCAACCCCGTCATCCTCTCTATGTCAAGCGGGACACCTGGCCTCAGCCCTATAGATATAGCCACACTTAGACACCTTGCAAGATAGACTACTAGCCAACTCCTGGGACAAAGATTTACAAGAAGGATTTCCATCGGCAAGGTTTCTGCGCTAGCTTTATCTCATAACATGTTTTGTTCTTCTACTTTTGTTACTTTATTCTAAAGATTTTAAAAAAATGGCTGAAGCTGCTTCTCCCACGATGGGGCAAATTGATGTTAACGAGTTTGCTACTCGCCTCTCCAATTCGGAGTTACGTGGTCAATTGCAACTGATAGATGTACGAGAGCCAGAAGAACTGGCGATCGCTCAGCTCGATGGCTTTATTAATTTACCCCTCAGCCAGTTTGCCAGTTGGTCTGGGCACATCCAATCTCAACTTGATTCACAAGCAGAGACAATTGTTTTGTGTCACCACGGGATGCGGTCTGCCCACATGTGTCAGTGGTTACTGAGCCAGGGATTTACAAACGTTAAAAACTTAGTAGGCGGCATTGATGCCTATGCACTTCTGGTCGATCCGTCTATTCCACGGTATTGAACGATACGCCTTAATTTAAGTTCGTCCCTTTAAATTACGATTGATCTATCCTGACTGCTTTATCCCGACTGCTTCACGTTCTATGCAACTCAACCTTAACGATCGCCAACAGCAAGTCCTTGGAGCAACGGTACGCTATTACATTGCCACTGCTAAGCCCGTTGGTTCAGAGGCATTGGTTGATGAATTTGTCCCCAGAGTCAGTCCGGCCACCATTCGGAATGCGATGGGGCACTTAGAAAAAGCAGGATTGCTCTATCAGCCCCATACCTCTGCGGGACGAGTGCCTTCTGATTCTGGTTATCGCCTGTATGTTGATCAACTCGTCACGCCTTCCGATGCAGTTGCTCGCCAGATTGGTCAGCTTTTAACCAGTCAGTTAGACATCGAGGGTTGGAGTTTGGAAGCCCTGTTACGAGGCGCGGCTCAAATTCTGGCTACCCTCAGCGGGTATATTGCTCTCATCACCTTACCCCAAACGAGTATGGCTCATCTGCGCCATCTGCAACTGGTTCTGGTAGACTCAAAGCGGGTCATGCTGGTGGTGGTGCTAGACAGCTACGAAACCCAGTCTGCTTTACTGAACTTGCCCAAGTTTGAGGCAGACGAACAACCCGCAGTAGAAACCATTGAGCGGGAGTTAGAAATCTTGTCTAATTTCCTCAACACTCATTTGCGGGGGCGATCGCTGGCTGAAATTGCCTCGCTGGACTGGAGCCAACTCGGACAGGAATTTGAACGCTATGCCGATTCACTCAAAACCGCTTTGGCTGAATTAAAATTGCGCGGCACTTTTCCAGTCTCTACACAAATTCTGATCAGCGGTGTGGCTGAGGTCATGCGGCGACAACCTGAATTTGCTGAACCCCAGCAGATTCAAACCATCATTCAGCTTTTGGAGTTTGAGCAAGATCAACTGTGGTCGCTGATTGCTACACCTGAAACCCAAAGCGTTATGGGAAAGCGGGTCAGCATTCGGATTGGGGCGGAAAATCCAGAACCGATCCAAACCTGTACCCTGGTTTCGGCTAACTACTTTCGCGATGACATGCCATTGGGCAGTGTTGGCATGTTAGGTCCGACTCGGATGGTCTACGAAAGTGCGATCGCTCTGGTTGAAACGACTGCGGATTACCTTTCTGAAGCGCTTAGCCAAACTTAATATCTGGATTGCGTCGAGGGCTAGAACCGTGCTATCTGCTTTTATGATTCTCCTACTGGGATTAACCCCATCCCTCTTCTCCCTGTGGATGATGCGCCGTGCAGATTCCAGGATGCAGGCAAGGTTACGGTTAGCGATGGAAGTTGTATCAACCCGCAGAATTACCCAATTGCGGCTTGAGCCAGAACATCAGTACATTGATGGGCTGGGATATGTGCTAGGTGATATTACCTGTCGTTTCAATGCCCGCTCTAGCTATATCCGTTGTGCAGTCAACCCTGTTGGTCCATGTGAAGGTTGTCATCATTACGAAATGCGTGCATGAGTCAAGAGCAGGAAAACCATTGGATTTCTGCTAGCCATGAGTCTCTCCAAGCGCGAGTTCATTCCACAGAGATAAAAGAGCCGAACCATCAGTAATCAAGCACCCTCATCAAGCATGTTTTGAATTGCCGAGTTGTTGTAGAAATCTGAATTGAGAAAAAGAGTAAATCTACGGTAATTATCAAAAAATTAGAAACTTCTGTGAAAGTTTTTTCCAACTTAAAGTGTTTGACTAGAGAAATCTTGGTAATAACTTGGTAATAAAATGCTTTAAAAGTAGCTAGAGGACTCCGTAAGGGTGAAGAATTTGGCTCAGTAACCTTTGCAAGAGTTATAAATCTCCTCCATGATGCCAGTCACAGAGAGCACTGCCACCATCCGTACACCTATTAGTAGCAAAAGAAACCTCTCAAACATCCTCTCATCAATCACATATATTAGGAATTAGAACTTACGCGCTTCGTGCGAAAAATGGGGATAGTTGGGGGATTTGTGGGGCGCTTCGCGTCCCACAAATCCCCCACTGCGTAAGTCCTATGAATGAAATTTTACAAGGGATTGAAGCTGAAAATTTTCAGCATTTTTACCATATAAAGCCTCGGTAAAGGGAAATCGAACTTCTTACAGAGACTTCATAGAAGTTAGTTCTTGTAGCCTGTTTAAGAATGCTATGTTCAGTCTATATAGGTTGATTATTAGCATTGGCTCTTTAGAAGTCCATGAGGTCTGATACCCACTTTCCTCAAATTTATTCCCCAAATTATCGTCTTTTCCCGTTGATGCCCGATGCTGACTTGTGTATTAGGGACGCTACTTAAGCGATAACCAAATCAAGATTGTAATTTACTATGGCAGCACAGTCAGTGCTGTATCTGAAGATGAAATCTAGTCCTATTGAGCATCAATCTAGCGGTTCTGAAGTTGGCGTTTATGATTGTGAACTCCATCTAAAGTTCAGGCTCATTGAAGAGAAGAATGCCTTACACGATCGCGATCGCTTACTGGAAATGCTTCTGGAAGCATTGTCCTGCGGGGTAGACGAATACCTGGAGATGACTCAGATTAAAGTGGAGGCTGAGGAAATCCCTGAAGTGGATGCCTCACCACAAATGCGTCGTCACCTCATCCGCCTGCGGAACTCCGGTGAATTCTCGTAAATGAGTAAGATAAAAGATTGCTGAAACCAACACTGCGACATTTATCGTTTCAGCAATCCTGCAAACTGATGAGGTAAGAACTAAGTAGATGTTTTAGAAGCACCAGTAGGGACGAAGCATTTAGCATAGACTCCTCTGCAAGCACCCAAATCCAATTCAAATGCTTTGTCCGTATCGAGTGCATCCCACTTTTATAATCTGCCAAACCCGATTTTGCGAGTGGCGCGGGCTGTGCCCGCGCCACTCGCAAAATCGGGATGCACTCGTCCGTATCCTTATTGATAGCTAAAAAAACTTCTCAAACACCATCTGAGGATGCATTTACAATTATTGACTTACTAATTCGTCATCATGAAATAGAGTGGGCTGAAAGAACTATCGTTCCCAGCGCAACTTGCGCTCCGATGCTTGAATGGGTACGTCGTTGATACTAGCGAAACGGCGCATCATTAAACCATTTTCAGCAAACTCCCAATTTTCATTGCCATAAGAGCGATACCAAAAGCCCGAATCGTCGTGCCATTCATACTCAAACCGTACAGCAATGCGATTGTCCATAAAACACCAGAGTTCTTTCTGCAAACGATAGTCAAGTTCCTTAGCCCACTTGCGTTTAAGGAATTCTCTAATCGCTGCTCTTCCGCTGAAGAATTCAGAACGATTACGCCACTCAGAATCTTCGGTGTAAGCCAGGGAAACCTTATCTGGGTCGCGAGTATTCCAGGCATCTTCTGCGGCTTGAACCTTGGCCTTAGCGGTTTCCAGGGTAAACGGTGGGAAGGGCGGTTTGCTTTCCATATATTTCATCTCTCCAATCGACGCTGGCAGGATATGACTAAACTCTCTCTTGTGAGAAGCGTAGTTCAACTATGCTTCTCACAACAAGTTCCTTGAAATTCACGTTCCCTCAAAGCAAACGATTAATCAGCGTGGCACCGTCTGACAATAATTGCCACAATCCAATGAAGGCTAGCACCATACCCATGTATTGTATCCAACTAATCAAGTTAGATTGCTTAGCATGTCGAGTTTGAGGTCTCATTACACACATCCCCGGATTGAATCAAGAGTGATTGAGCGTGAGCTATCGAACTAAGGTCAACGCAACTATCTGGATATCAAGATCGAACTAAGGTCAACGCAACTATCTGGATATCAAGGTTGATATTTTGCTCAACGTCAATTAACAATTCTATAGAGAATGTTCTCCATCGCCAGCAAATTATCTGTTGTAACCCTGGAGCGATATCAAAATGCTTTTTGAGTAACAAAAAACACACAACATCGACATCTCATTTCTGAAGCTGCCATTGCTATTACATTAATTGGGTTAACAGAACGTGAAGAAGTTGTTAATATCTAACTGACTCGCTCGTTAACCCCATCAATCGCCTGTGTTACCACTTCTTGTAAGGCAGGAATTTTCCATTCATGATGACTTTAACGCGATCGCCTTTGGGGTCTTCTTCCTTTTCTACATCCAGTGTGAAATCGATCGCGCTCATGATGCCATCGCCAAACTTTTCATGAATCACATCCTTTAGCGGCAGTCCATACACCTGCATGATCTCGTAGAAGCGGTAGATTAGGGGATCGGTAGGCACCACTGGGCCCAATCCTTTAGCGGGATATTCAGTCAATTCAGCAGACAACTCAGCATCTAAGCCCAATGCTCTCAGAATTTTGGTCGCTTCTTCCATCGAAGCACTCGCCTGACGGTAAAATACTGCGGCGATCCAGACTTCATCGCGTCCTACGATCTTCTCCAGATCAGCAAACGTGACACCTGTTGCCGCCTTCGCTGCTAGCAATTTCTTAGTAATTTCAGAAATTTCGATACCAGACATGGGTAATCTCCTTATCAAACGAAAACCAGGATAGAGGCACTACGCTTAAACAATGCAGAATCCAATAAGACACCACAGAGACACAGAGATAAATATGAACACAGAGATAAATGTGAATACAGAGATAAATGTGAGCATGTCGTGAGTCGGGTGCGAAGTTGAATGGCAATTCAGTTGCCGCGAGTTCTATCTCGTCTCTTTGTGGTTTTTGTGCCTTGGTATTGCATTAAAGCGGTTCATTAAATGCGAGAGGTTTCTACGGCGCGGGTTTCACGGGATAGATGTTGTTCCATTTCGGCTTTCAGTTGGTGATACATCGGCTCCTGATCTAATCTTTCCCGCTGGCGTGGTCGGGCAAAAGGCACCTCCAGGATTTTCGCAATCTTGGCTGCCGGGCCGCGCGTCATCATGAAGATTTGATCTGACAGCAACAGAGCTTCCTCAATGCTGTGGGTGATCAATATCACGGTTTTGCGCTGCTGTTCCCAAATCCGTTCCACCTCGTCTTGTAGAAAACCACGAGTCAGGGCATCCAATGCTCCAAACGGTTCATCCATCAGCAGAATTTGAGGATCGATCGCCAGAGCGCGAGCAATCCCAACCCGCTGTTTCATGCCACCCGACAATTCATGGGGATGACGATGTTCGGCTCCGCGCAATCCAACTAACTCAATATAGTCTTGTGCGATCGCCTTGTGCCGAGAGCCGGACAACTGGGGCTTGACTGTTTCGATTGCAAATCGAATATTCTCTAACACAGTCATCCAGGGCATGAGCGCATAGTTCTGAAAGACCACGCCGCGATCGGGTCCGGGCCCGGTAATGGGAATGCCATCGATTGCCACTATTCCCGTTGTGGGTGTAGACAAGCCAGCAATAATGTTAAGCAATGTAGATTTACCACAGCCAGAAGGTCCGATGATAGACACAAAGGTATTGGGTACAATTTCCAGGTTAATGTCCTCTAAGGCCGTGTAATTATGAGTAGCCTTACGCAGCGTCCGACTCACCCAATCTTGCTTGCCAAAATAGGTTTTGGAAACATGGTGAACGGAAACGTGAGCACTGGAGGACATATGGATCGTGCCAATAGGAGAGAGATGGGAAGAGGTCATCATAGTCGTTGTCCAAAAGCAACCCAAGTTTGCAGCAAACCAAACAAGCGATCGAGCAATAATCCCACAACCCCAATTACCAAAATCGCTGTAATGATACTGGTAATTTTCAGGTTATTCCACTCGTTCCAGATGAAGTAACCAATCCCTGAACCGCCCACCAAAATCTCTGCTGCCACAATCACTAACCAGGCAATTCCGATACTGATCCGCAATCCAGACACGATATAGGGTGCGGCAGCGGGCAGAATCACTTTCGTCAAAGTGCGCCAGCGTGAGGCTCCCAGGGTACGGGTAACATCCAAATAAGACGGATCGACATGGCTCACACCAAACTTCGTGTTGATGAGCGTCGGCCAGATACTCGTAATGGCAATGACAAATAGAGCCGTGCTCTCCGAGCTTTTCAATAACCCTAATCCCAATGGCAACCAGGCCAGGGGCGAGACGGGCTTAAGAATTTGGATAAAGGGATCAACTGCCTTAGCAGCTACCTCAGAGAGTCCTAACAAAATGCCTAAAGGAATGGCGATCGCTGACCCAATTAAAAATCCTACTAACACACGTCGCAGACTGGTGAGTAGCAACCAGCCAATCCCTTTATCGTTAGGGCCGTAATTGAAGAACGGGTTTGATATCCACCACCAAAATTCCTTCAACGTGTCACTGGCGGAAGGCATCAGTTGTGAAAACCAGCCCAATCGTGCTCCCAGTTCCCAAAACAAAAGCACCACACCCAAAATCAACAGAAACAGCAAAACAGCTTTCTGGTTGGAAGTCAAGGTAAACGATTTAGATCGAGTCTGAGGCGCAGACAGCACTGAGTTAGCCATAATTTCCTCCTATAGCCCAAATTGCTTAATTTGGGCATCGACATAGGCAGCCGGATCGGCTGGATCAAAAGCATCAAACTTCAAAGCCTCCTGCCGTTCTACTTCCGTTGGTGGGGTTTGTCCCAGTTCTTGCTGCAATTCTGTTGCCAAATCAGTAAGGAAGATGTCTTGAGCAATCTGCTCGTAATCTGCTTTGTCCGCTGGCATTAGATCCCACCGCACCAATTGAGATGAAATCCATTTGGCAAAACTCTTCCAGGGATAGGGGTCAAAGTCGATGCGATCGGGCACATTCTGAGTATTGCCTAGCCCATCTTCAAATTCACCCGTGAGCACCGCTTCTACCACGGGTAACGGCTGATTGAGATACTGCCGATCGATTAGAGCAGCGGAAATCTCCTTACGATTTGCCGGATTGCTAGCATAGCCAGCCGCATCAATAATAGCCTTATTGACAGCACGGAAGGTATTGGGATGGGCATCTATCCAGGACTGGCTAGCGGCAAAGGCGCAGCAAGGATGTCCATCCCACAATTCTTTAGTTAACAGATGAATGAAACCCACCTGCTCGTAGACTGCTCGTTGGTTGAACGGATCAGGCATGAGCATCGCATCGATTTCACCAGCGGTCATTTTGGCCACACTGTCCGGAGGTGGAACTGGGAAGATTTGCACATCAGTATCGGGGTTGATACCGCCCGTTGCCAGATAATACCGCATCAACAGGTTATGCATCGAGAAGGGAAACGGTACACCGATTTTAAACCCTTTGAAATCGGCTGGTCCTTTCACCGTGTCTTTGTGTTTCATGGCAACGGTAATCGCTTGCCCGTTGATATTCTCGATGCTGGCCAGCTTGACGGGAAACGCAGTAGACCCTAATCCCATCGTAATCGCGATCGGCATAGGAGAGAGCATGTGGTAAGCATCGAGTTCACCAGCGATCGCCGAATCCCTCACGGCTGCCCAGTTGGGCATTTTCACTACCGACACATTCAGTCCATATTTGGTGTAGAAGCCCAATGGCTCTGACATTACAATTGGTGTTGCACACGTAATTGGAATGAAGCCAAGCTTCAGATCTGTTTTTTCCAAGTTGATGGGCCCGTTTGCTGCGGGTGAGGCATCTGTTTCTATGGATTGTCTGGCTTGTTGAGTACAACTTGCTATAGCCACTAAAGCACCTGCAACTGCAACCCGCTGCAAAAACTGGCGACGACTGAAATCACTGTTGCGAATTGTATTACTGAAAAATTCAGTGGCATGAACGCCAAATGCAGCCGCCATTGCCTGATCCAATCCACCTGCTTCCTGCAACAGGTCGCGACAAAATTTTTCCCGCACGGGATTGCCGCCGCTTAAAGACTGAAGGAGCAAAGCTTCTCGCATTTCCACCTGAGTCAGGGTGTTGGCCAAGTCCAGAGACTTAGACTGATACACGCCCATCTTGACCAAATCACTTACCCAGTCGGCTGGGTCATGAGGCATACTTTCCCAAAACTCCCAATGATCTTGCGGCAGGTGATTACCACCGCAAGCACATCGAGCATCAACAATTCCGGACACTCTTGTAGTCATGTTCATAGCAAAAACTCACCTGATGTCATGCGTAATTTAGACTTGCATTCGTGTGCAGTTGAACGGCTCGAACTCATGTTGCCACTTTAGCAATCCTTGTCAGAGAGCGCATTGAAACTTTTTTGGTAAAAGTAGGATTTTTTTTGGATGTTTTCTCGCGTTTCCCCTTCATTCTCGTTATCAAGCTCCAGCTTGGTAATGCTGCTCTGGAGACCACCACTTCCTGTTGGCGAAGCCGGAGCTTTCCCAACGTCAGTTCGATAGCTCAATTTTGCGTGCGCTTCACACACGCAAGATTCGGGTTTTTGGGATTTTTCGCGTCGCGAAAAATCCCAAAAACCCGGTTCATCATTCACGTTTTCCCAAAAAGTTTTTAGGACTTACGCAGTTTTGGGGATTTGTGGGACGCTTCGCGTCCCACAAATCCCCAAAACTATCCCAAGTTTTCCACGAGGTGCGTAAGTCCTTGTTTTTAAGATGCGGCAACTTGCACACTGGAGGTCGATCGCCACACTTGAGGCGATGCATTGTGAAACTGGCGAAATTGCCGCACAAAGTAGCTAACATCGGTGTAGCCAATGGATTCTGCAATTTGATTCACCGTTTGCGCCGTTGTTGTCAACAATAGTCGTGCTTGCACCATGCGCCGTTCAATAATCCATCGCTTCACACTGCGACCCGTTTGGGCTTGTACCAAATCGGTGAGATAGGCGGGAGAGTAGCCAGCAGCCTGGGCAACATCTGCCAAGCTAATCGGTTGGTGGTAATGGACTTCAATAAAGCGAAAAACGCGATCGAGCTTGGGGTTGCTGGGAAAGATGGAGTTAGCCCCAGGGTCAGAGGAGCAGAGTTCACTAACGAGAGAGTGGCTGGTATAAAACCGTTTGAGCGTTGCCTGACGTTGTAATCGAGTGGCGATCGCTGCCAACAACTGTTCTACTGTACAAGGCTTGGTCAGGTAATCATCCGCACCCAACTCCATGCCGCGTCGCAGATCAGCCATTGTCACTTTCGCAGTTAGAAAAAGAAATTGGATAGCAGCCGTTGCAGGGTTTTGCCGTAACGTTGACAAGACCTGATAACCATCCATATCGGGCATCATGATGTCACATACAATCAAATCAGGCAGATGACTTCTCGCTAGCTGTAACCCTGCCTGCCCGCTGGCTGCGGTGAGGACAAAAAATCCCTCAAAGTTCAAACAGCGCGAGAAAATCTCGCGAGTCTGAGCTTCATCTTCAATCACCAAGATCTTTTGCACGGGATTACAAAGAATTACAGGTTAAATGAATTTCTCTTAATCTGAACGAACAAAAAGATCCCCGACTTTCATGACAAAGCCAAAAACATATGGTTAATTCCCAAAGAAAATACGGGGATCTGAGCATTTACTGAGTAAAATCTATTAATAAAATTTTCAGTTAATGTTTGCGGTGTAAGAGACTACAATACAGATCAAACTGCTCAATTCGTGATCTCGATTCGTGATCGATGAACTGGCAATTTCTCCGCTAAAAACCTTAGTCCTTCGTATTATTCATGTTTAACCATTATGTCGTTTTCCCGGTCAGAATTTATTGGGAATCCTATGCATCCTTCTCCTCAATCTCTCGTTAACCTGTCTGACTCCCTAGTCGAAGAACCAACGCTGGAAATATTGCGACAGCAACAACAACTCATTCTCAACGCCATCGGAGAAGGAGTCTATGGGGTTGATTTGCAAGGCAAAGCCACCTTTGTCAACCCTGCTGCTGCCCACATGATTGGCTGGGAACCCCAAGAACTGATTGGTCAATCAATGCACCAAATTTTGCATCACTCCCGCTCTGATCATTCTCGCTATCCACAGGAAGAATGTCCTATCTACGCCGCGTTTCAGGATGGTATTGTGCATCGTGTGTCCGATGAGGTGTTCTGGCGCAGGGATGGTACAGCCTTTCCGGTAGAATACATCAGCACGCCTATGCGCGATGAGCAGGGCAATCTGGTAGGAGCTGTGGTTGTGTTTCGAGACATTACTCAGCGCAGATGGGCAGAAGCCATTTTGCAGCGCACCAACGAAGAATTAGAGCAACGGGTGCGCGATCGCACCATCGAACTGCAACAAGCTAACGAGCAACTGAAAGAATTGAGCGATTTGCGATCGCGTGTTGTGACCATGATCTGTCACGAGTTTCGTAACCCACTGAACAATATTTTGTTATCTGTATCGTCTTTAGAGCGGTATGAAGCTCAATTGACCCCTGAGCAAAAAGCAAAGTATTTGTTAGGGATTCAAGACAACGTGGAACGGATGACCCAAATGATCGATGCCATATTAATCATCGGTCAAGTAGAAGCAAAAGGCATGGAAGTGCAACCGAGCCAGTTTGACCTGATTCCATTCTGTCAAGACACGATTTCAGACGTTTCTCTAATCACCAGGAATGAATCCTCTGAGGGCAACGACCAAACTCAGCGCATTCAATTCTCTAGCCGCTCTAAACGGTTAATCGTTACGCTGGATCAACGATTACTTCGGTCTATTCTCACCAACATTCTTACTAATGCCCTGCGCTACAGCCCTGAATCGGGAAAAATTCTGTTCAAAGTGTACAAACAGAAATCCCATGTCGTTTTTTACATTGCCGATCAGGGAATTGGTATTCCTCCTGAAGATTTACCTTACCTGTTTGAACCCTTTCACCGGGGACGCAATGTCAGCAATATTGCTGGTACGGGACTTGGCTTGAATATTGTGAAACGCTTTGTAGATTTGCAGGGGGGGCGCATCGAAGTTTCAAGCCAAGTGGGACAGGGGACGACTTTCCAGGTAACATTGCCTTTGCAATACCATAAACTTCTCTAAGTGGTGTTTTCGCGCCTAATGCCAGCATGAGAAGTGCTGAGATAAGTTGAAGTCCTGCTTTCAGGTAAGGACTTGTGTGATCATAAAATTTCCTGCTGTCTTTTGGGTTGCAACTGCACTCAACCTGCTACATTCGAGAGTTAAGCAGAGCCGAAGCCCGGTACTTGATTGCAGTGCATTGGCCGAAGTGGTTTTTCCATGCTGAACCCTCAGCGACTGTAACGAATAGAAAAGTAGATTCCCTGATCCTGTAAGGCAGCACCGTGATTATCGGTTTCAACCAGTGGAATTCCATAGTCCAATTGAATTTCCAGATTAGAAGTTGCTCGCCAACGTAACCCTAATCCCAAACTGGGTAATGTATCAACCTTGGGGTTAGGAGTGCGATTGTTCCAACCGTGACCAATCTCAAAAAAGGGAGTGAGTTGTAAGCGGTCAGGCTCATCTGTTAGTGAAAACCGCGCTTCGACTGACCCCAAAATGACGTTGTCAGTGACAAGTTGGTTTTGGGTGTAACCTCTGATTGTGCCTACTCCACCAAAACCAAAGCGTTCTAAGGGCAGCAGGGAATCGGGAGTGAGTTGGGTATTGAGTTGAGTTACCAATAACCAGCGCGAGGACAGTTGTTCTACCCACTGAAATTGTCCAACCCAGGCAAAAAATCTGCCATCCGTGCCACTATCATTAACTGTGGCATCAAAGGCATCCAGTCCAAAACTAAATTGCGATCGCGCTGCCAATACCGTATTTCTGTCTCGATTCACCCAATCTTGGGAAAACCTCAGCACAGATACTTTTGATTCACCATTCTCCGGCCCAACGGAAAAAGAAAAGGGGACATCGTTCAAGATAAAACTTTGGCTCCGTCGCCAATCCATGCCCAGAGCGATCGCCACCTCTTCCTGCAATGTTTGGAATAAGGGTTGACGAAAGCTGAGAGAAAACGTTTCTGTTTCGTTACGAATATCGAGATCCGCAAACTCCTCTTCAATAACGATCGATTCGTCATAACTATAACCGAGCCTTAATGTACCATCGGCGGCATTGAGCGGCAGCGCGTAATTCACCTCAACACTGTCAAGTCCTTCAGTGATACCATAAGTAGCACTAAGGCGATCGCTGAACCCAGCTAGGTTGATATGGCTGAGTTGAATGCTGACCTGCTCTGACCCAATGCTGGGGGATTGATAGTTATCGGCTCCGATTTCCAGTTGTAGTGCGGGGGCTTCTTCCAGGTTAACGAATAGAACACTGCGACCTGGAGCGCTACCAACGGTGAGTTCGGCATTAACATATTGGATGACGGGATTGAGCTGCAATCGTTGCAGTGCAGACTCCAACCGGGGTTGGCTGAGGGGAGGAGCAGTCGCCCGTTGCAGGCGATCGCGGACGTAACTCTCCTGCAAGCGTTCGAGTCCTTCAATCTCAATGCGCTCTAGTTCCCCTTCAATCACTTGAATTCGGACATCTCCGTCGCTCAAATCCTGATTATTTGGCAAGAACGCTCCAGAGGTCACATAGCCATTCTCGATATACAATTGCGTAATCTGAGATCGCAGCTCAATCAACTCGCTAAAGGTAACGTCTCGATTTTCGTAGGGTGCAACCAATGCTTGAATTTCGTCCTGTAAAACTGTGTTGCCTAACACTTCAATGCGATTCACCTGAAATTGGATGAGGGGGGGAGCAACTTCATTCTCTGGCTCAGCA
>Ga0224723_1000045_pt1 | contig 74423 bp, 61 predicted proteins | sample Balambano_FR2_Me_FD_161647 | JGI IMG/M metagenome (GOLD analysis project Ga0224723, IMG submission 161647) | Freshwater sediment microbial communities from Lake Towuti, South Sulawesi, Indonesia - Balambano_FR2_MetaG | ecosystem: Environmental > Aquatic > Freshwater > Lake > Sediment | place... | reverse complement strand
TGAGAAACTGCAAAGTAACCAACTCTATCTGCGTCTGGTTGAACTCTGGCGATCGCTACAGCCGCAGTTTCAGAGATTGCCTGTTGCGTTCGCGCTTGATCCCAATCTACCGTTGCCCGATCGACTGCTGCGATCGATGATCAGTCAGCTTTATCCCTCTGAGCGTCAACTAGATAAGCGTCAATTAGATAAACGTCAATCAAAACCGGGAGTTTTATTTTGTTCTAGCTTGTTGGGGCAGGTCTACGAAACACTATTGAAACATTCTCCCAAAGAGATTCCATTTCATTCTCCTGCTCGTTCTTCGCAGCGTAAATCTCAGGGCATCTACTACACCCCTGAACCGATCGTGCAGTTTATGGTGCAGCAGACGATCGACAAGTTGCTGGAATGTTCTAAGGAGTTCGATCGCGTTCCAACCGGGCATCATCTCCCGCGTTTGCTCGATCCGGCTTGTGGTGGCGGTGTGTTTTTGCTGGAGGCTTATCAGGCGTTGCTCGATTGGCAGCTTCAGCAGCTCATCGATCGCTACCCGCAGGGGCACGACTTCCTGGTGCGAGGCTTGTTTGGCGAATGGCAGTTGTGCTGGGCGATGCGGCAGCAGATTTTGCAGCACTGCATCTATGGCGTTGATATTGATCCGGAAGCAGTCACCGTTGCGCAACTCTCGCTCTGGCTGAAATTGCTCGAAGGCTCGATCGCATCAGACGCTCAATCATCCAACCCTCAATTGCGAAACGCTCAATTACCCGATCTGAGTGCCAATTTGAGAATTGGAAATGCCCTGCTGGGCGAAGATGCCATTGTTCCACAACCCACCGTTATTGGGCAAACCATTATCGCTGAGCAACCAACTACCGCTGAGCAAACAGCCGCTGAAACAGCAAAACTCGATCGCGAAATTCAACCGATCGATTGGGAAAAAGCGTTTCCCGTCGTTATGCGATCGGGAGGATTTGATGGGGTCATTGGCAATCCGCCCTATCTCGATTCAGAGCAAATGACGCTTTCCTGCCCAACCTGGCGCACCTACTGTGCGACCCGCTACATCACGGCGATCGGCAACTGGGATTTGTTTTGCGTGTTCATCGAAAAGGCGTTGATGCTGTGTCGATCGGGTGGGGTCACGAGTTTAATTGTGCCAAACAAGCTGGCATCGGCTCCCTATGCAGCACAGGCGCGATCGCTCTTGATGCAGCATCGGCTGCTGCTAATCCGTGACTATGCTCAGGTTTCAGTATTTGGGGCGGCGGTTTATCCGCTGGTGTATGTGGTGCAAAAAGAATCGGTGCAAAAAGAATTGGTGCAAAAGGAGTCGCCACCCTTCATTCAGGTGCGCTACGAAGTCATGGAAGATCTGGCGCAGGTGCAGCGATCGGGCTGGCTGAGCCACACGGCTGAAAGTCCTGATGCCTGCTGGAAGTTTGCCGAATCTGCGGTTCATGCGCGTCTTATGCAGCGACTGCAGCAGCTTCCCACTTTGGGATCGATCGCTCAGGTTTTTGGAGCCGCGACGGTGGCTGAGGCATACGGGCTAAAACCCTGGCTGCAGGAGTGCGATACGCCCACCCCGAAGGATTTTCGCTTTGTCAACAGCGGCACGATCGATCGCTATACGCTGCGGTGGGGCAAGAAGCCAACCCGCTATCTGGGAGAAATCTACCAACATCCCATCCTGAGCAGCGATCGACTGCATCATCTTTCGGCAAGACGGCAGCAGCAGGCACGACAGCCCAAAATTATCGTTGCTGGACTCTCGCAGCAGCTAGAGTGTGTGCTGGACTCAACCGGAAACCTGCTGGCAGGCAAGTCAACCTGCATTGTTCTGGGTATTCCTGAATCGCTCGACTGGCAATATTTACTGGCACTGCTCAACAGTCGTTTACTGACGGCATATTTGCATCACTGTGCGGGCGGAAATCGGCTGCAAAGCGGCTATCTGCGAGTGGGACCTGCACAGCTCAAACAGCTTCCCATTTATCTACCCAATTTTTCTCAGTCAATCGATCGCAGAATCTACGCAGAGATCATCGCTCTGGTACAGCAAGGCATCAGCAAACGATCGCGGAATGAATTGGATAACTTCGAAAATTTTCATCTGAAAATTGATCCTCAAATCGATCAAAAAATTGCTGATCTCTATCGTTTGACAGATGAGGAGGTAGCGTCGATCACGCACACTCATTTCCAGCGAGGACAGTAAACGTTATGCCTGTAATAGGGGGATTGGTTCAGCCGGAGCAGCGCTTTCTTGCTCCTACTTGCGGTTCATTGCGCCCACGCCACCGAACAGCATTACCAATCCTCCCAACAAAATCACGATCGCCAGACCCCCGATCGCCCAGTCTAGCCAAGCCGCATTTTCCATTGCTTTTTGCCGCCTTAGTCACGTATCGCGGTTTGATCTTAGCGCGTTTGATTTTAGCGTGCTTTAAATTATTTTTCGTGCAGCCGCTGACTCCGTAAACGAGTCGATCGTAGACTGCGAATTACAATTCCCTGAGAAGGGCTAAACAGCAGCGCCAGCAAAAACAACACAAATACAATGAGCGCGATCGTCGGACCCGACGGCAAATCAAGAAAGTAGCTGGTGTACATTCCAGAAACGCTGGCAATTACGCCGATCGCCGCACCCAGAAGCATCATCCAGTGCAGTTCTTTCACCAGCAAAAAAGCTGTCGTCGCTGGACCCACCATCAGCGACACGACCAGAATCACACCAATAATTTGCATCCCTGCAATCAGCGTCAGCGTAATGCCCGCCATCATGCCCAGATTAATCCACTGTACAGGCAGCCCAGAAGCCTCTGCGCCGACGCGATCGAACGTGAAAAACAGCAGCTCTTTGTAAAACAATTTGACGCAAACGAGAATTGCAGCGCTAATGATCGCAGTACGCCATACATCGTTCCAGGTGACGCTAAGAATATCGCCAAATAGCAAATCTAGCAAATCCAGCCGACTCTGAAACAGGGTCAACAGCGTAATGCCTAAGCCAAAGAAACTGGCAAAGGTAATTGCCATTGCCGCATCGATCGACACTCGCGACTGAGATCGAATCCAGGTAATCACAAACGTACTCAAAATCCCAAAGCTAAACGCCCCAATCAGCATTTCAATACCAATGAAATGAGCGATCGCCAGTCCCGGCAAAACTGCATGGGCAATCACATCTCCCAGAAGTGCCATTCGCTGCACAATCAAGTACGAACCTACAATCGGGCAAAGAATGCCAACGAGAACACTGACGGCGATCGCGCAGCGCATGAAATCATAATTTAGAGGCTCAAGCAGCAGGGAAAGCATGGGCAACCGAAGATCATTCAACCGAAGATTATTAAAGTCTTAACAGAAAAATGGAATCTCTGGTTGCCTCGATCGATCGCCCTGCAAATTCTCTCCGTAGGCACGCTGAATATTTTCGAGCGTCATCACTGCCTGGGGCTGATCGTCTGCCAAAAGTCGCTGATTGAGCAGCAAGAGGCGATCGTAGCGGCTCAGAGCATCTCCCCATTCATGGCTGCAAATAAGCAGCGTTTTGCCCTGCTGCTTCAGCTCAGTAAAGACATACAGCATAATCGCTTCTGTTTTTTTGTCAATCCCGGTAAAGGGTTCATCCAGCAAAAAAATCTCGGCTTGCTGAGCCAGGGCACGCGCCAGAAAAACTCGCTGCTGCTGTCCGCCTGAAAGTTCACCAATCTGTCGATGTTTCAGAGGCAGCATATCGACCTGTGCCAGGGCTGCTTCGGTTTGCCGTGCTGCCTGGGAAGACGGACGACGAAACCAGCCTGTTTTTGCCGTGTGCGCCATCATCACCACATTCCAGGCAGTGATGGGATAGTCCCAGTCAATTTGCGATCGCTGCGGCACATAGGCAATCCGCTGTCGCTGACGACGAAGCGGCACTCCTTCCAGCAGCACCCGCCCTTTTTGCAGGGGGACTAGCCCCAGAATGGCTTTGATCAGCGTGCTTTTGCCTGCTCCATTGGGACCAATTAACCCCACCAGTTCGCCTGGCGTGAGCGTCACAGACACGTCTTCCAGTGCCCAAGCCCCCCGGTAATTGACAGAAACTCGCTGCACCTCTAGCATGACAGAAAATAGGGTATGATAATCGTTTTCATTCTCACACCTGTTCAACAGAAGATCAACTGTCGCTTGAGGGAAACCGGAGGTTCAGGATGTCTGCTGATACACCGTTAAGCAAGCTGCGATCGAACATTCATGGCTGGAGAGGCTCTGCTCGCGTTGGGCTAGTTGCGCTGTCTTTGGCGATCGGCTTCACCGGATGTGCCCCTTCTCAGCAAACCGGAGCGGAATCGGGTTCTGCTCCTGCGGCAGACGCGCCTCAGGCAGAGCGTCCCGAAGTCGTTGCTACCACAAGCTTGCTGTGCGATGTGACTCGCCAAATCGCCCAGGAGACGATCGACCTGACCTGTCTGATGCAGCCCGACCAGGATCCGCACGTCTACCAAGCCACACCTTCCGATCGACAGGCGATCGAAACAGCCGAGCTGGTACTCTATGGCGGCTACGGCTATGAACCAGAGCTGATTCGCATTGTGCAGGCAACCCAGACATCAGCCCCAAAAGTTGCAGTCTACGAAGCGGCAGTTCCCAATCCGCTGATGGGAGCGTCGGATGAGCACGACCACGGCGAAGAGCACAGCGAAGCAGGTCACAGCGATACTCGCGGTGAAGAACATGCCGAAGAACACGCCGAGGCAGGTCACGACCACGATCACGAGCAGGAGCAGGCTCAGGGTGGGGAAACCAGTGGGGAAGCCAGTGGGGAAGCACTTGTTCCTGACCCGCATGTCTGGCATGACGCAGTCAACGGTGTAAAGATCGCCGAAGCGGTTGAAGACCAGCTCAGCAAGCTCCTGCCCGATCGCGCCAATGAGTTCCAGCAAAATACCGCTGCTTTAACTGCCGAGCTAACCCAAATTAACGACTGGATCAAAACTCAGGCAGCGTCAGTTCCCGCAGGCGACCGCCAAATCGTGATGCCCCACAACGCATTTCAATATTTCGCAAAAGCTTATGGCTTCACGATCAAAGGAGCACTGGATGGTCTGAGTACTGAAGAGAAGCCCTCGCCCGCGAGACTGGCAGAACTGGTAGACACCGTTCAGGATAGCGGTGTGAAAGCGATTTTCTCTGAAACCACCACAAACCCCAGTGCGATCGAATCCGTTGCTCGCAGTGCCGGAGTGCAGGTTGCTGAACAGCCCCTTTTCATCGAGGGCCCGGGGGGAGAAGGAACCGCTGCCCCTAACTATCAGGCAATGCTTGTTGAAAACACCTGTACCGTGGTGGAGGCGCTGGGCGGACAGTGCGATCGATCCTCAGTTGCTTCTAACCCCTAAAGCAAGCAAAACTAAAGCAGGCAAGAGAGCAACACCGCTGATAATCTCGCTTTGGTTTGGTCTAACCTTGCTCTAGAATTGCCAAAACCGACTTAGGCAGCAGCTTGTCTTTGAACCAGATGAGCTGTGCGGGGGTATCGGTAAACTTCACGCCTGCCTTTTCCAGATTGAGCCGCTCTGAAATTGCCAGAATCAAATCCTCCCGTCCCGACTGGCGCACCTGGTAAAACTTCTTCCGCAGATATTCCGGTCGCCAGTAGCCCACAATCTCCAGTAGGAACGATCGCCCATCGGGATGCACCAGGCGAAAGTCGGGGATCATGACGCTGCCGGGGATCGGGATCAGATCCACTTCCCGTTCCAGCTTCCAATCTGTATTGAGAGCGCCCCAGCGATCGGCAAAGGAGAATTCCAGCATGCTGTCGTAGGGTTTTCCGGCTGGGTAATGGCTGACCAGTCCACAGGTGTCGGCAAGCGTGAACCGCCGCAGTTTTTCCTGTTTAGAGTAGGTGTCTTTCAGCAGCAGATCCGCCGTCAGGTTCCACTTGGTGACGTGCAGCAGCGCGGGGATCAGTTTGGCAATGTCAAGTCCGTAGCGATTGCTGGGCTTAAATAAACTCGTCGGACCATCGATCGCGATCGTAAACCCGTGGTCAGCATCGCCTTCGATGTAGGTCATCAGCCCAAACAGCTTCAGATAGCGAAACAGCAGCTTATATTCGCCCGGATCGTTGCGGTGTGCGTTGATCCGAATCTGGCTGGCTTTGTAAAACACGCCCTGCACCTGCGACAGGTTGTAGCGATGCAGCAGTGCCTCTGGTTCGGGTGGGTCAAACTGCGTCAAGATCCGGTTTTCGTTCAGGTCGGCATACAAGCCCGATCGCACCTGTTCCGTCAGCACCTCGTAGCCCAATTCCTGGCTAAGCTGTGTGGCGATCGCTCCCAGGGTCTGAGTCGCAGCTTGAGGCAGGGAAGCTGATTTGGCAGAGCGGGCAAACACCTTTTGGCGCAGGGCTTGCGGGTCGAGCGGACTGACAATTGCAAACGTGCTAAATGCCTCTGCTCGCAGCAAATGAGCCAAGCCGCGCTTAATCCGATAGTCTGTATTCTCGCCTTCGAGTTCTTGAAGCTGGCGATCGAGTTCGCTCTGGGGCTTCCCTTGGGCGTCTTGAAAAACCGTAATCAGATCCGTCGCCATTGCCAGATGCTTTTTGTCGATCGGCAATCGCTTAGGCTGAAGTTCTTCGCCGCTGTGACGATGGAGCAGGAGGTCGGAAGGAAGCATGATTTACTACGCTATCACATCACCACAGAATCGCCGATCGCTCCTGCATCACCCGCTCATAAACTGCCTGAGTTTGCAGCGCAAGCTTGCTCCAGTTAAAGCGCAAATCCAGGTCGGCATAAGCATTTTCTACCATCTGCTGCGCATATTCGGGGTGCTGAAGGATTTCGATAATGCCCCAGGCGATCGAGTCCGGGTTGCCTGCATACGTCACCATTCCCGTTTTGCCGTGCTGCACCACTTCAGGAAATCCGCCCGCGTTGGAAACCACCACCGGAATCCGAGCCGCGAAGCTTTCGAGTGCCACAATGCCAAACGGCTCATACAGGCTGGGGAAGACGGCACAGTCAGCGATCGTGCGAAACTGATTCAGCTCGTCTTCTGCCATGAATCCAGCAAAATAGCATTTGTGCCAGATGCCTGTTTCCCAGGCTTGCTGTTTCAGGCTGTCTGTGTTGCCGCCGCCAATAATCACAAACTTAACGCGACCGCTCATTGCGCCAATCACCTTCGGAGCCGCTGCCAGCATCAGACCCACGCCTTTTTCGTAGGTAATTCGCCCCACGTAATAGACAATCTTTTCCTGATCGACCGCAAAGCGACGACGAAACCGCCAGTAGTCAAACTCTCGCCGGGGTTCCTGCCGTTTGAGACAAATGCCGTTGTAGATCACATCCATTTTGTCGGGCGCGCAGCCAAAGACGCGCACCAGTTCCTGCCGCATATACTCGGTGCAGACAATCACGCGCCAGGCTTCGCTCACCAGACTTGCTTCTTTGCCGTGGATGTAGCGATGGGTATCGTTGTGTAAACCGTTCCAGCGTCCGTACTCCGTCGCGTGGATTGTGGCAACCAGCGGCACTTTAAAGATGTGCTTGAGGGCGATCGCCGCATCTGCCACCAGCCAATCGTGAGCGTGAATCAAATCAAAGGGTCCGTCTTCCTGCAGCAATTTGCCGCCGTGCTGCCCCATGCTGTCATTCATCTTGGCAACCCACTGAAAGAAATTTTGGCTTTCGCCCACCGGAACCCGATGCACTGAGATGCCATCCACCACTTCGTAGCGAGGAGCCTGCCCAAACTCCACCGTCATCAGGTGAATCTCATGCCCCAGCTTAACCAGCTCTGGGTACAGCTCTGCTACATGGCGCGAAATTCCTCCCACGATACGAGGCGGAAACTCCCAAGCCAGTACCAGAATTTTCATACCTGCCAAACCTCGTGGGAAGCGCACTTGACCGTCAAGATGAGGATAAAAAATAAAAAGGGATATCGCCTATTCTATTTCGACTTGTTCACTGTCTATTGTCGAATTCAGCCAGCGGGTAAATCGGGCATGAAGTCTGAGCCGGAGCAGACGATTTGGCGGAATAATGAAGTAAAGTTGAAGACATACGCTAAATCGACCCCATTCGGGACTAACCCTACTTGGGAAAGATAGGGCTGCTTGCTGTTTGGTTCCAGGTTTGCTTTTAGTTTGGTCTAGCTGTTGCAATTTGCATGAAGGCACCGCCGTCCCAAATGATCTCCGAAGCTCCGCTCCAGCTTCTGCTGTTTGTGGATAAGCGACCCAGTTCCGGCGAACGCATTCGTCAGGTCAGAAATTGCCTGAAAGCTTTAGCAGCTAGCTATCCTACAGAACCCTACACGCTTCAGGTTGTGGATGTGAGCGAGCAACCTCACCTAGCAGAACATTTCAAGCTGGTGGCAACCCCTTCTTTGATCAAAATTCATCCAGAGCCGCAGCAGATTTTGGCGGGGAGTAATCTGGTTGCTCAGATCGAAAATTGGTGGTCGCGCTGGCTGCGATCGGTTGAAGACTATCTGGAAGCTTCGCGCCGATCGGACGGGCAGGGCAATGACAAACCGGGGCAAATCCGCTCGATCGAAGAATCGGCGCAGGTGCTCAAGCTGTCTGACGAAATCTTTAGGCTGCAGCGCGAAAAAGAAGAGCTTCAGGCGCAGCTTCAGTTTAAAGATCAGCTCATTGCCATGCTGGCGCACGATCTGCGCAATCCCCTAACCGCCGTGTCGATCGCCCTGGAAACGCTGGAACTCGGCAGTGCCGCCAAGGCAGACGGAGGGGGATTTCGGCTCAAGCCCGATCTATTCGCCCAGTTGATTCGCCATGCCCGCACCCAGACTAAAGCCCTCGATCGCATGATCACCGACATCCTGCAGGCAGCCCGCGAGCGCAACTCTGAGTTTCGGATGCAGCCGCAAAAGCTGGAGCTGGGAACACTTTGCCTGGAGGCGATCGAGCATTTAGGCGATCGAATTGAGGCAAAAGTGCAGCAGATTTCGACCGATATTCCTTCTGATTTGCCCTACGTCTACGCTGATGCCGAACGGGTGAAGCAGGTGATTGTCAACTTGCTGGACAATGCGATTAAATACACCCCCGAATCCGGCTCGATTTCCGTGGCAATCCTGCACCGCACCACGCAAAAAGTTCAGGTCAGCATTTGCGATAACGGTCCGGGGATTCCGCCGGAAAACCGGCAGCATATCTTTGAAGATCGATTTCGGCTGCAGCGCGACGAAGCCAAAGAAGGGTATGGCATTGGCTTAGCCCTTTGTCGGCGCATTGTGCAGGCGCACTATGGGCAAATCTGGGTAGATTCAGACCAGGAACAGGGAAGCTGCTTTCACTTCACGCTCCCCGTCTATCGGCTTAATCCCTCTCCGTAGCCCTCCCTCACTGAATCTCCAGGTTCAAAACATATCGCCCGATCTGAAGCTGATTGGTCCACAGTTCGTATTCCACGCGAAAGTGTTTTGGAATGGGTTGACCGGAAAGCGTGAGGCTGCGGACAAAGTTGCGAAGGCGAATGGATTGCTGTAGCGCAGTGTCGTTTTGAAGCCAGTAGCGGCTAATACCATAAACCCCCTGCTCCCAGAAATGGCGATAGCTAAACTTGCCGTTTCCCTGCATGGTTATAATCACGCGGTAGGGCGACAGTTCGAGCCACAGGAGGCGGGGTGTTGGCGCAAGTGTGTTCTCCAATTCAGCCTCAGAAGCACGATCGCCAGAAGCATTCTCCTCTAAAACATCGAACCCCTGAACCAGCGGCTCGGTCATCAGCAAATGAAATCGCTCTGCATCTTTCTGATACAGGGTTGCCTCTCCCTCAACCACCGACCACAAAGGCAAATCGTAGGACATCAGGGACAGACAGACCGGATAGCGATGTTGAGTCAGCATAAGGACAGCAGATAGGAAGAAAGCACAGGCAGCAATCACAGACAGCAATCAAAGCGTCCCGGAAAGCGGTAGGATGGCTAGCGTGCTTACCGTCAGTCTATCCCAATGCCTACCGACGCTATCAACCTGAATCGAATTGAATTTCATCATTCTCTGACGATCGTCCCACCCAGCCAGGGGTTCTCGCTCCAAGGACGAATCCAGATTCCGGGAGACAAATCGATTTCCCACCGGGCGCTGATGCTGGGGGCACTGGCGAGCGGCGAAACAACCATTCGAGGGCTGCTGCTGGGAGAAGATCCGCGCAGTACGGCAAGCTGCTTTCGGGCAATGGGCGCAACGATTTCCGAACTCAATCCCGATCGCGTTACGGTGCAGGGCATTGGGTTGGGACAGCTTCAAGAGCCGATCGAGATTCTGGATGCAGGCAATTCGGGAACCACGATGCGCCTCATGCTGGGACTACTGGCTTCCCACCCCGGACGGTTTTTCACGGTTACAGGCGATGCTTCCCTGCGATCGCGTCCGATGTCTCGCGTAATTCATCCACTTCAGCAAATGGGCGCGCAAATCTGGCATCGATCGGGGGGCTATGCGCCGCTTGCAGTTCAGGGACAAACGCTTCAGCCAATTCACTACCAGTCCCCGATCGCCTCTGCTCAGGTCAAATCCTGCATTTTGCTGGCAGGACTGCTGACCGAAGGTAAAACCACCGTTACCGAACCTGCCCTCTCGCGCGACCACAGCGAACGGATGCTGCGGGCATTTGGTGCAGAGATCACCGCTGATCCCGAAACGTGCAGTGCTACCATGACCGGACCTGCTCAGCTCTATGGGCAAACCGTGATTGTTCCAGGAGACATCAGCTCGGCGGCGTTCTGGATGGTGGCAGCAGCGATCGTCCCTGGTTCTGATTTAACGATCGAGAATGTGGGTGTGAATCCCACTCGCACGGGCATTCTGGAAGTTTTACAGGCAATGGAAGCCGATGTGACGCTGGAAAATCAGCGCGAAGTTGCCGGAGAACCTGTTGCCGACGTGCGTGTGCGCTACAGTTCGCTGCAAGCCTGCACGATCGCCGGAGATATCATTCCCAGACTGATCGACGAGATCCCGATCCTGGCAGTGGCAGCGACCTGTGCCAAGGGAACAACGGTGATTAAAGATGCAGCAGAACTGCGGGTCAAAGAAAGCGATCGCCTCGCCGTGATGGCAGCCCAGCTCACCCAAATGGGAGCCACCGTTACCGAACTGCCCGACGGTCTGGAAATCACCGGACAAACGCGCCTTACAGGAGCAGAACTCGATAGCCACACCGACCACCGCATTGCCATGAGTCTGGCGATCGCCGCTCTGATTGCCACGGGCGAAACTACGATTCACCGGGCGGAAGCGGCTGCGATATCTTATCCAGATTTTGTACCAACGCTGCAGCGGGTGTGTGGGTGAATGGGTGGATGGGTGTTGCTATCCCTTGCGAGTTCTGATTTGCACGATCGCCGGAATTAAGAATCATCGTTTCGGGTTACGTCGGGATTTATACTACTCTGGTAGCCCTCTATCGCAGCGCAGCTAAGGCTGGTGTGAGCTTCATGGCAGATGTAACTCCCTCGATTCAGTTTTTTGAAAGCATTTCAGAAGATCTCAGCGGTATTAGTTTTAGGCGGAATCGTTCTACCGGAGTTCGCAGCATTCTGATGACCTTTAGAAGCCTGCGATCGATCGAACGCTTTCAGAGCTATACCAATCGCTTTGCCGGGGGAATGCTGCTCAATGACAGTGAAGGCAATATCAACATCGAGCCAGCCTCAGTGCGCTTTGTGTTTGGTGGACCCGAAGGCGACGATCTGGAGCGGGTGGAATGCGTTCTGGAGGTCGATCGTGAGGATCACTGGGAGCGGCTGATGCGCTTTGTGCAGCGATATGCAGAAGCAAACGACATGATCTATGGGGAGTCCCGAAAGGAGTAAGGCATGAAAGTTGCAGTCACTGGAGCAACCGGATTTATTGGCAGTCGTCTGGTTGAACGGCTTCAGACCGAGGGACATTCCGTGGTGGTGCTGACCCGCAATCCCGATCGCGCCAAATCGCTGTTTCCTGCCGATCGCTTTCCCGCTGTAGAGGTTGTTGCCTATCAACCCCTGGGATCAGGAACTTGGCAGCAGTCGATTTCTGGCTGTAACGGGGTGGTGAATCTGGCAGGTGCGCCGATCGCCGAAAGCCGCTGGACTCCGGAACGCAAGCAAGAAATCATGGACAGCCGCAAGGTTGGCACTGAAAAAATCGTGGAGGCAATTGCCCAGGCAAATCCGCGCCCGTCTGTGCTGGTCAACTCCTCAGCGATCGGCTACTACGGCACAAGCGAAACCGCAATATTTGATGAAACCAGTCCGGCGGGGAACGACTTTCTGGCAAAAGTTTGTCAAGCCTGGGAAGCCGCCGCGCAGAAAGTCCAGGAATACGGCACTCGGCTGGTGATCCTCCGCACCGGAATTGTTCTGGGTCAGGGTGGGGCGATCGCCAAAATGCTGCTGCCGTTTCGGCTGTTTGCCGGAGGACCAATTGGCAACGGTCGCCAGTGGTTTTCCTGGATTCACCGGGAAGATATGGTGAACCTGATTCTCAAGGCATTAACCCAGCCGGAGATGAACGGCACCTATAACGCGACGGCTCCGAATCCGGTGCGCATGGCAGAACTCAGTCAGAAGCTGGGAGAGGTGATGCAGCGTCCCTCCTGGTTGCCTGTGCCTAACTTTGCCTTGGAACTGATGCTGGGTGATGCGGCAAAGGTTGTCTTGGAGGGACAGCAGGTTTTGCCAAAGCGAACTCAAGCCAGCGGATTTGAATTTGAATATACGACTGTTAAGCAGGCTTTAGCCGATATTGTCCGTGATGCCTAAAGTCGTGATGCCTGAAGTCGTGCGGTCTAAAGCGTGATGCCTAAAGTGTGGCTGCTTAAAAGTTTATGCTGCTGAAAAGCCTCAAAGCCTGAAGTCAAAGTGAATTCAGACTTGTCTTTGCTCTAGTTTGTCATGGAAAGAATTTGCGTGCTAGGGAAGGTCGTTAGAGTTGCGCAGACGAATGAGCTGGCGGCGCATTTGTGGAGACGCTTCAACCTCAGAAACTTCCTGCACGTTGACCTGCGACTGCGTAGGCTCCAGATACTCATCTGCCCCATAGGACAGGGCATCTAGCAGAATCTCCAGAAGCCGATCGCGATCGAGCAGGGTGTTTTTCTCCTCAATCAGGCGAAACTTGAGGTGAATCTCACAGTCGTAGACTGCGAACTCTGAATCGGTCGAATGGTGCTCAATCGAGTTGGTCTTCATCTGAAAGGGTAACCGCCCCAGGGCGGGGATGAGGTGAACTGAACGATCAGGCTAAACAGAGTCCAGGCTAAATAGAATCAACTGCAATGCGTTTCCCAGGGTGCGCTGTATTAGCAGTCTTTCGAGGCAGTAACGGCAATCAGGGAGGTAGCAGGCTTTGCCAGATGTCGAGAAAACTGCTGACCGCTCGGACGAACTGCTGAGGCTAGTATTCCCAAAAGGCAAACAAAATAAACCAATTAACCTACTAAAAACAAGTTGTGAAATTGTCCTAGCTTCTATAAATAGCACCATTTCTTTGAAGTACAGACTGGCAATCTATAAAGTCTCTATGAGGTGATGAAACTGAACTTCATCGCTCCTTTAAACCTTCCTGCTAAGCGCTAGATGACAAGCAGCTTAACAGTGTGCCTGAACCCGGTTTCAGAAGATTTCTAGCGATATTAAATTTGCTGCGATCGCAAATTCAGTCTTTCTGCTTCATCCAAGACTGAAGGAAAGCAGTTTTTGCTGGGAAAAGTTGTTGAGCAGGATTTCATGTATCAGTTTTACGGTTCAAATATGGCTGATACTGAGAAATTAATCCGGGTTCATTTTGCTTCAGCATCGACCTTCATCGACTTTTCTGCTTGCCTGACTGATTTACGAAACTAGAAGAGGTTTATCAGGTTCAGTTTAATTGTTACTTGCAGTATCTGGCGATACTATATCGATCGCACAATAAAAGCTAATTTTGAATGCCCAAGATAACCGTTGAGATAGCGATAGTGCTGGATGTACAGATCTCATACTAGATGCATTATGGTAATACCAAATCCAAGCTGCCACATCTAATAAGATGCCAAATGGAATAGGATACCGAATGCAAGTCGCAGGCATCGTGTCCGCCCATTCTTATACCTACTTCGATACGGAGGCAAAAAGATAGCGGTTAGAAACTTCTAGTATCACTTTTTGTGAAGAGACTATTGACAAACCACGGTCTGAGAATGGCTTTAGTAAGTTTTTGAAGAAGCTCGTGAGCGCTCTTTAAAGAAAGCTTCATTACACCTTCTTGAACAACCCAAATCAATTCCAAATTAGCTCTGGGTAGCTCAAGCAAAACGGTTGTGAATGACTCACAGGTTCACAATTTGCTTAAATCCAATCCAACAACGATCGGGTAAACTGCTCTAGCGTCAATTGATGAATGCGCCCATCCTGTTGCGCCGTCGCCCGATCGCCTGCGGTGTTATATCCCCAGTCTGCCAGGAAAAGCTGGACATTCTGCAAATCAACCTGGGGGGCGATCGCCTGAAGCGTTTTTAACCGATCCTCAACAAACCAGATTCTCGAACCGCCAGGACGCTGCTGAAGCTGGCGTAGGGTTTGTGCTTTGGGCTGGCGCACTGATTTGCCAAAAATTTGTGAGGCGGATAAATCGACTCCTGCCTGAGCAAATAGCTGCTGCACAAACCGATCTTCTTTGGTTGTCACGACATACAAATCAATTTCACTTGCCGCAAGCTGCTGAAGCTGGGCAATTACACCGGGATAAAAACGGTGCAGGGACAGCCAGTCTGCCAGGTCGCGCGTAATCCACTCATCGCGAACCCGATCGACCAACTGTTCGACCTCGACGGGCACTAATCTTTCGGTTTGCACCAGCTCCAGACAAATCGCGCTCCAGTTTTTGAGAATTTCTGCTTCAGGAGTTCCTTGCAGGATCGATCGCAGCACACAGGGCATCTCCCAGCCTGTTTCTACCACAGGGCGCAAACGGTAGAAGCTTTCTGCCAGTCCTTCCGGCGGCATTTTGTCTGAGGGCGACCAAATTCGGCAGTAGGCTCGCCATGCGGTCTGAAAGTACTCCAGTAGCCCGTCACAGATCACGCCATCAAAATCGAGCGCGAGCAGGGTTGGCAGTTCCTGGATTGACCGTTTCTGGGGTAACTGTTCCTGAGTTGACTGTTCCTGAGTCATGGTAAAGCTACCCTTGCTGCACAGGTTTTTGAACAGATGTTTGAATCCAGTCGCTGAGAATGGCGTTCACGCGATCGGGCGCTTCATCTTGCGGACAGTGCCCCACTCCCTCTAATGGGATGAACTGTTCAACAACGGGAAAATTTGCCAGATTGCGTCCCAGATCGACAGGCTCCCAGGGATCATCGCTGCCCCACAAAATCAGCACCGGACAGGTGAGGCGTTCCAGCAAATCTTCAGGCAAGGGACCGTAGGAATAGCGCGTAAACGCCAGGAACACATCCGCTGCACCCGGATCAGCCGCCGGAACCATGAGCAGATCGACCAGTTCATCGGTGACGATCTCCGGATTAATGTACGCCTTTTGCAGAATCTTCCGCACAGTTTTGGGGCGGGCAATCAGACGGAAGAAATTGTGCCCTACCCAGCGCACTGACAGCACACCTTGCAGCAAAGGCGCACCAACCCGCCGATACCACGGCAATTGAGCACGTCGTCGATCGTGCAAAAGCCGCAAAGAGCAGTTGAGCAGCGCCACTTTTTGGGCAATTTCGGGATGATCTGCCGCTGCCTGCATTGCCGCAATACAGCCTACCGAATTTCCTACCAGAAACGCCGGAGTTCCAACGACTTCTTTGCAAAAATCAGCAATTTGCTGTCCCCAGGTTTCAAAGGTGTAGTCAATTTCTGCTCCGGGTTTCGGTTTCGCCGAGTTGCCGAAGCCGATCAAGTCGATCGCATACACCCGCCCGATTTCTGCCAACACTGGAATGTTTTTGCGCCAGTGCTGCCAGGATGCTCCAAAGCCGTGAACCAGAACGATCGCGGGTCCAGTCTCACCCTGAGTCTGATAGCAAATTGGAAAACCGCGCCACATCCACACTTGAGGAGCAGCAAGCGGATCAGTCGCAGCCGGGGTCAGCGTCATAGCCAGGAGAAGAATTACGAATTGTTACTCCTCCTATTGTGATACGAGTTTTCTAATTTTCAATGCACCAGGGGATACAGTCGATTTTCTGACGATCGACTTCATGCCTTCCAGCAGCTCGTAGGGCTAGGAATTACTGCATTCGATCGCGCTGCAGCTTATTTCGCAGCAAGATTGAAACGGTATTCATGCTGATTAGAACCGTCAGCAGCACAATAATTCCAGCGGCGGCGTTTGCGTGAAATGCTTCCTGAGGGCGCGAAGTCCAGTTGAAAATCTGGATGGGCAGCACCGTAAACGGACTTTGCAGGCTGTCGGGCAGGAAGGCGATAAACGCCAGTGCCCCAATCATAATTAAGGGAGCCGTTTCACCGATCGCCCTGGAGAGCACCAGAATTGTGCCCGTGAGAATGCCCGGAAGCGCTGCTGGAAGCACCTGAGCACGCACCACCTGCCAGTGGGTTGCTCCTAGCGCAAAGCCTGCCTGTCGAATGCTGCCAGGAACTGCCCGCAAAGCCTCCCGCGTTGCCACGATAATAATGGGCAGAACGAGCAGCGAGATGGTCAATCCACCGGAAAGGATGCTCCTGCCGCCTGTAATGGGCTGCATCCAGCGAACAAAGACTTGAAGCCCCAGCAGCCCGTAGATGATCGAAGGGACGCCTGCAAGGTTATTAATATTGATCTCGATCAGGCGCGTGAGCCAGTGGGTTTTGGCAAATTCTTCTAAATAAATTCCTGCTCCAATCCCCAGCGGAAAAGCGATCGTCGCTACCAGCACCAGAATCCACAGCGATCCTGCTAAGGCAGACAAAATTCCGGCTCTTGCGGCGCGACGGGAAGGAAAGCTGGTGAGAAACTGCCAGTCCAATCGCGGTAGTCCATCGATCGCAACATCGATCAGCAGTGCCAGCAGCACGGCTAGCGCAGTCAGAATTGCTGCCCACAGCGCGATTTGAAACAGGCGATCGAAGAGATGTCTCTGCGGCAAATCAGCCGAAAATTTTTCGATAGAAAGGGGGCGATCGCTCCAGCCTTCCTGCGTTTTTTGCGTGGTCATTCCAGTTCCCGAAATAGTGTTAAAAATCTCGTAGGGTCAGATTTTGCTCAACTGGCGTCATTTGGCATCCTTCAATTGACATCCAACTAATGACATCCAACTAAGATTGAATTGGCATTATTCGTAGTTTTCTCGGAATCGCCGCACAAACCAGAAGCTAAATAGATTAAGCGACAGCGTTAACACAAACAGGGTTGTACCCACAGCAAAGATCGTTCTATACTCCAGCGACCCGACAGGCGTGTCCCCCAGGCTCACCTGAGCAATAAACGCTGTCATCGTCATCACCGCCACAAAGGGATTGAGTCCCAAGCGTGGATTCTGTCCGGCTGCAAGCGTGACAATCATCGTTTCGCCCACCGCCCGCGACATTGCCAGAATCAGCGCCGCCACAATGCCCGACAGCGCACCCCGCAGCACCACTGAAAGCACCACTTCTCGTCTCGTTGCCCCCAGCGCATAAGCTCCTTCACGCAAGCTACGCGGCACGGCGTAAATTGCATCTTCACTAATCGAGGCAACCAGGGGGACGATTGCAATTCCCAAAATTAACCCTGCACTGAGGGCATTGAATCCTTCTAGCCAGGGAATGAAGCTTTGCAGGAACGGCGTAACGGTGAGCAGCGCAAAATAGCCGTAAACCACCGTTGGCACTCCCGCCAAAACTTCAAGGGCGGGTTTCAGCCACCGACGCAGCTTAGGGCTGGCATATTCACTCAAAAAAATCGCCGACAACAGCCCCAGCGGAGCCGCCACCAGCAGCGCGATCGTCGCCGTCATCACGGTTGCGCTAATCAGCACCATAATCCCGAAATGGGGATCCTTAAACAAGGGAGTCCAGCGGGTTTCAGTTAAAAATCGCCAGAGGGGAACCTCTCGAAAAAACTCGATCGCCTCAAAAATGAGCGTTAGCACAATGCCAACGGTAGTCGCAACGGAAACAAGGGCAAACAGAGCAAACAGGGACTGGACAATTGCTTCTGTAATTCGACTGACACGCCGATTGGGTTGCCACAGGCTCGATCGAGAATGGGGAAGATCAGAAGTCATGGAAAGTCACGAGAGGCAAACAGCTCACTGGAAAAGGTGTACTTCCTAGCGTCTCCAGTCTCGCGCTGAAAGTCGAGTGTTGTGGAACACATCTCGTGAAGAGATAAAAAAGCCCTCACCGTCCTGGCAAGGGAATAAAAGGATTATGGAGTAATGGAACGTCCCCTTTAAGCCAAATTAACCGAAGCGACCGCTGACATAGTCTTGAGTTGCTTGCTGCTTGGGCGCATTAAAGATATTCTCGGTGCGATCGTACTCGACCAGATAGCCATAGCGACTGCCGCCATCGCCTGCTTCTGCGTTGAAGAACGCTGTATAATCTGCCACGCGCGATGCCTGCTGCATGTTGTGCGTAACGATGATGATGGTGAATCGCTTTTTCAGCTCGTGCATCAAGTCTTCAACACGCAGCGTCGAAATCGGGTCAAGCGCAGAGCAAGGCTCGTCCATCAAGATGACTTCTGGTTCGATCGCAATTGCCCGCGCGATGCAAAGCCGCTGCTGCTGACCCCCTGAAAGCGATAAACCGCTCTCTTTTAGCTTGTCTTTCACTTCATCCCACAGCGCAGAACCCCGCAGCGATCGTTCAACAAGTTCATCCATATCGCCCTTGTAGCCATTAACGCGCGCACCAAAGGCGATGTTTTCATAGATTGACTTGGGGAAAGGATTGGGTTTCTGGAACACCATCCCGACGCGGCGACGCACTTCAACCGGGTCTACTTTCGGATCGTACAGGTCTATTCCCTGGTAGGTGATTTTGCCTTCGACCCGCGCTCCCGGAATCAAGTCATTCAAGCGGTTGTAGCAGCGCAGCAGCGTACTTTTGCCGCAGCCCGAAGGACCAATGAACGCAACAACCTTGTTTTTAGGAATATCCAGGAAAACGTTGCGAACTGCCTGAAATGATCCATAAAAGATGGATACGTTCTCAGTGCGGATAACAACATCGTCACCCACGGAGCCAAACCTGACATCGGACTGTGCTGAAGAATTCGTCATAGTGATTGGAGAAGAGGGTTTTAAGAATAAAATCCTGAGTGCTGCAAATCAGAACAGGTTTTGAGTTGAGTCGGGATCGACTTTATCCGAGTCGATCGTAGGCTCTTGCTGGAGGGTGCAAATCGACGAATCGGGTGACACTTTCGGATGAATTCGGGAAGGTGTTCGTCTACCGATTGACCCATAAGCCTAGTAAACCTTCCGGCGAGTTGCGACCCGCGCCACAATGCTGACCGTTAGAATCAAACCCACAACCACCAGTGCTGCAACCCAGGCAAGCTCCTGCTGATTTCTGTAGGGTGAAATGGCAAAGTTGAAAATTAGAACCGACAGCGTTGCCGTAGGCTCCCAGACGCTTCTGACATCGTACTGGTTAAACAGAGCAGTAAATAGCAGGGGAGCCGTTTCGCCCACCGCTCGTGCCAATGCCAGCGTCACCCCAGTCGCAATAAACGGCAGTGCAGCGGGCAGGATGATTCGCGAAATCGACTGAAAATTTGTCGCACCGACTCCAACTGCTGCCTGTCTCACATCGGGCGGAATCGATTTCAGCCCTTCCTCAGCAGTGCGAATGACAATCGGCACCATCAAAACCGCGAGCGCAACCCCCCCAGCAACTGCGGAAAAAGTGCCCGTAACTAGCACAACTACACCGTAAGCAAACAGTCCCGCGATAATTGACGGTACACCGCTTAGGACGTTGGTACAAAACCGCACAAATTGAGAAAGCTTGTTGCCGCGCCCGAACTCAGTCGTGTAGATCGCTGTCAGAACGCCAAACGGTACACTAATCAGCGCACCAATAGAGCTGGTTAGCAGCGTTCCCACGATCGCATTCCGAAACCCTCCTCCATCCACCAGGGGCGGCGGCGGCAGCTCGGTAAAAATCGCAGGGCTAAGACGGCTAAAACCGTTGACAATCACCGTATACAGAATCGACCCCAGTGGCAAAAGCGATAGCGCAGCACAGGCAACGACCAGACCTGTCATGATTCTGCCGAACAGTCCTCTGCGGGGCGACGGTTCATAAAGCGTTTTCCCCGGAACCTCAAACGCTGGATTGGCGACTCGATCGCGTGGAATCGTCATAAATATCCTGGAGTCACTGCAAAGAACACAACCCTACTCAACTTCCTGAAAGCGGCTGATGATGTACTCTGCCAGCATATTGACTGCTAGCGTCAGCAGCATCAGCACCAGTGCCGCAAAAAATAGCGAAGAACGCTGTAGCCCGCTTGCCTCACCAAATTGGTTTGCAATCAGAGCAGCGATCGTCGAAGCAGGCGCAAAAAACGAAATATTAATTCGGTTCGCATTCCCGATCAGCATGGCTGCCGCCATTGTTTCGCCCAGTGCCCGACCTAACGCGAGCATCACAGAACCGATGATGCCTGACAGACCCGCAGGCAAAAGCACTTTCAAAATCGTTTCCCATCGCGTTGCACCCAGCCCGTAAGCTCCCTGACGAAGCTGGGGCGGGAGAGAAACCATCGTGTCGCGCGAGATGGCAATAATCGTCGGCAAAATCATGATCGACAGCACCAGTGCCGTCACAAACATCTGGCGCGTCGAGGGCGGCGTTGAGAAGAAGGGAATCCAGCCAAAGACATTATGAATCCAGCCCAGCAGAGGCAGGATTGCCGGAATCAGCACAAAAATGCCCCACAGTCCATAGACCACGCTCGGAATTGCAGCCAACAGCTCAACGAGAAACGCGATCGGAGTCAGAATCTTGCGAGGCAGGAAGTCTTCGCTCAGGAAAATCGCCACGCCCACACCGATTGGTACGGCAAACAGCAGTGCCAAAATCGCGCTGACGATCGTGCCGTAAACCTGCGGCATTGCACCGTATAGATTTTCAACCGGGTTCCATACTGACTGGGTTAAAAATCCCAGACCGAACTCGCGGATTGCCGGGAGCGCAATGCTCAGCAGTGAATAAGTAATCCAGACCAGAACTGCGCCAATTCCCACCGCCAGAAGCAGGGTCAGCCAGTAAAAAACGCGATCGATTAAACGAGTGGCGTGAAATTTGCTTGAAGCTTGAATTAACGACTCTTCGGACGCAGCAGATTGCGAAGTCATAACTTTAAGGAAAGAACTGGAGCAACGTTAACCAGACGACTAAATTTCGCGAAGAATCTCAAGGTCAATTGTTATCTCAGGATTAATACAGCTCACGGCTCAATTTAGCCAAATACCGGCATTTCTCAGGCTTGCCCTCCAAGAGTTTTACCCCTTTGTAAGAAGTGCAGCACTTCAGACATTTCTAGAACGTGAACTGGATCAAATTTACCAGGTGAGTTACCCTGAAACTGCATCGTTGCTTGACCAGATTAAGCCTTCGATTCAAACCTTCGATCGCACCAGGCAGGGATTCTACCTGCGATGATTTGGACAAGGACGATCGCTTACTTTATCGATCGTTTCAGCCTCAGCCAAAAGGCAAGAAAGCCAATAGATGAGAAACGATCGTCCTTGATTCTGTACCGTTAAACCTCAGTCAAACTGGAGCTGAATGAGATCTCCCGGTTTGCTTGCTACTTGATCGTGCCAACTTTTTCCTTGACGCGACCTGCCAGATCCCCTTCGACTGGGAGATAGCCCAGATCGTTTGCTGCGGCTTTGCCGTTGTCAAGCGTCCAGGTGACCACGTTTCTGATCGCTTCCCCTTTAGCTGCGTCCTGATATTCAGGGTAAAGTAGCAGCCAAGTCAGGGTGGTAATAGGATAAGCCTGAGCACTGGCAGGATCGGGAACCAAAAGCGCGAAATCTTCCGGAACTGTTTGACCCTCAAACGCTAGCGAACCTGCTTCCGGAGTCGGCTCGATAATGTTGCCGGATCTATTTTCCAGCGCAGCCATCTGCAACCCATTTTCTTTTGCATAGGAGTACTCGGTGTAGCCGATTGCCCCAGGCGTTTGCTGAATCTGAGCAGTTACACCCTCGTTGCCTTTCGCACCTGTTCCAGTAGGCCACTCAACCGACTTGTTTGCTCCAGCTTTCCAGTTGGGGCAGGCTGCTGCCAGGTGATTGGTAAATGCAAAGGTCGTGCCGCTGCCGTCTGAGCGGTGAACAAATTGAATCTGAGCGTCGGGCAGGTTAGCGCCCTGGTTTGCAGCGGCGATCGCCGGATCATTCCACTGCGTAATTTCTCCCGTCACGATGCCGCAGTAGACTTCGCGGGGCAGTTGCAGGTTGTCAACACCGTCCAGGTTATACGCCATCACGACGCTACCGCCAGTAACTGGAACCTGAATCGGGTCAGCACCATACTTCTCTCGAAACTGTGCTTTGTTTTCGTCATTGAGGGGTGCGTCAGTTGCTCCGAAATCAACTGTTCCTGCGAGAAACTGCTCAACGCCTGCACCGCTTCCCACAGACTGATAGCTGATCTGAGTATTTGGGTTTTCTCTGTTATAGTCCACAAACCAGCGCTGGTAGAGGGGAGCAGGGAACGATGCACCAGCACCGCTCAGACTGACTGCTGCACCGCCGCCACCGCCTGCCGCTGGGCTTGCTGCAGGAGCGTTTGCAGAAGGACCTTCAGAGGCATTGGGAGTGCAGGCAACAGCAGCAGCCATTGAGAATGCTGCCAGGGATGCCAGAACCGTGCGTCGCTTAAGCCGTAGTAGGGATGTCATGAGAAATATTCAGGGTTAAAAACTCTGGATGGTTTCGCCTGCATCCTACTGTCTTGAGATGAAGAAATCGTTAACAGTTAGGTTAAGAGAGGTTTATATCTACTCGTAGGAAAATTATTTAATCCTTTCTACAGACTTATCGCTCGTTGCAAAGCTCCTGCTCTCTCTCCCAAGAGTTATTTTTCTGTTCAAAGGATTTGACGAGCACAAATTCTATCAGTTGGCTTAGAATCGTCCGCAGTATAGCCAGTAAGACCATGTACCACGTAATCTATGACGGAAACTGTAACCTGTGTGTCAATCTAGTGCGGCTGCTAGAAACAGTAGATCAGGGCAGGCAGTTTCTCTACACCCCTATGCAGGACGAAGAAAGCCTGAAATCCTTTGGCATTAGCGCGAAGGACTGCGAACAAGGCATGATTCTGCTCAATGCAGATGAGCCTACCCAGCGTTGGCAAGGCAGCAATGCTGCAGAAGAAATTGGCAAACGGCTCCCCTTGGGAGAAATTTTTGTCGAGGCATACCGTGCTCTTCCAGGGGCAAAATGGTTCGGCGATCGAGCATATGAGCAAATCCGAGACAACCGCTACACGCTCTTTGGCACAAGAGATACAACCTATCGATCGTCTCATCCTGCCTGCGAAACCGGGAAGTGCGAGGGAACGGTGTATGATAATGGAGCCTAATTTTTAACATATTTGGTTTGGAGGGATAGCCATGCTGACGCTGAAGATTGTGGTCTACATCGTCGTCGCGTTTTTTGTCGGTCTGTTTGTCTTTGGTTTTCTGTCAAACGACCCTTCACGCAACCCCAATCGTCGCGACCTGGAATAAGCAGGTTTTGGAACCCCTCAGGCTTTATGCCTGTCAAATAAACTAGATATCGCTTTTGCTGAGCGAGTCGATGTCGAAGACGGCTGAAGTCCTGAGTGAGGGCTGTCCGTCCTTACTGCTGCGCTGTGAGTATGCCCTATCCGGTTCCGCCACCCCCACCTCCAGTCATCCACCATGCTGCTCCGAATTCTTCTCCTGCTGTCTCGCCGCCGACTGCTCCCGATGCTTTAGTATCGGCTGCGGATTTGCTTGCGATAGCGCGTATGGATGCTCGATCGCTGGGTGGTGAAGTCACCGTTGAACGGGCTGGGTTTACACAATCTGCACTTGCTCAACCCGCTCAACCTGTCCAATCGACTGAAATTGAACCTGCTCAAGCCGAACCTGGCTCTGAGTCTTTCTCCCAGGCTCAACCCACTCAATTATTTCAGCAGGCAGAACTGCCGATCGCTCAATCAGTTTCCCCCCCGCCTGTTGTTCCAGTTAACCCGCCTGAAACAGGTTCCGCCAGGGCATCTATTCGTCCCGTTGCTGAGCTAGATGCTCTGATTACAGTAACGCGAGCACGATCGATCGTTCCAAGAAATGAGCCTGCCCTGGAGGTTGACGATTTTGCGCGATCGGGTCAAGTTTCACCTCAAACCCCATTAACCGGAGCGGCTCCCGCTGAATCTGCGACTGAACGCGAACAACCTTCAACTGAAGCGGCTGCACCAGGAGCTGCCTCCGGGCAGACCCTGACCATTCCGGGGCAGAACGAAGCTCCACCGGATGCCCCAGTCCCCGGAACAACGGCTCCTGAAGGATCGCCTGCAAATCAACCCCCTGCTCCGGCAGTGCAAACTGTTCCTGAGGTGATCGAACTCTCTGCCGATCGCCAGGAATACGACGAGCAGCGACAGGTGTTCCGCGCTGAGGGCAATGTCGTGATGCGGTTTCGGCAAGCGATTTTGACTGCCGATCGCGTTCAGGTGAATATCCCCAATCGGCTAGCCGTGGCAGATGGCAATGCTGCCCTGCAGCGCGGACAGCAAACCCTGCGCGGGCAGCAGTTCACCTATAACTTTGGCTTCGATCAGGGATCGGTGCTGCAGGCAAGAGGCGAAGTCAACCTCAGTGCTGCCGCCGATTTCGATGCCAACCAGCCCCCTGTCATCGGTAGCCCGCTCGACCCACTCCAGTCTGTCGGGGCGCAGGTGAGTGCAGGTCAGCCGCTTCAGGTTGGAGGAAGTACAGGCGGACTCACGTTTGGGCTCACAAGCGGGAACCAGAGTGCCCCCAGCCAGCAGGGAGCAAACCTGTCGCGCCTGCGATTTGAAGCAGAGCAGCTTCAATTCAACGGGCAAAACTGGGAAGCAACCAATGTGCGGATTACAAACGACCCCTTTTCGCCGCCAGAGCTAGAGCTGCGATCGAACCGTGTCACCTTTACCCCCCTTTCGCCCACCACTTCTGAAATTCGTGCCCGCAACCCCAGAGCGGTATTTGATCAGGGCTTTACGCTGCCGCTCTTGATCGATCGAGCTGTAATTAGCCGAGAGCGACGCAATCCGGGCTTGTTTAACGTGGGTTACGACGAGCGCGATCGGGGCGGATTTTTTATCGAGCGCACCTTTAATATTGTCTCGAACCCGATCATTGACTTCAGCCTAACGCCCCAGCTTCTGGTGCAGCGGGCATTGACCGAAGATGGATTTGGATCCGGATCGTCCTACGGTTTAATTGCTAGCCTGACTGCGAACCCCACTCCGACTACATCGATCGTCGGTAACGCTGTGTTCACCAGCCTGGATTTCCAGGATCTTGAAAACACATTGCGGGCAAGCTTACGAGCACAGCAGCTTATTTTTGCGAATCACACCCTGGCACTGGAATATAGCTACCGCGATCGATTATTCAACGGTTCGCTGGGCTTCCAGAATGTGCAGAGCAGTCTGGGATTCGTCGTCTCATCTCCGAACTTTACGCTGGGTCAAACCGGAATTACGCTCAACTATCAGGGCGGCGTGCAGTTTATTAACGCCCGTACCGATCGCACAGATCTGTTGTTGGAGCAAAACGGCGTTGACTCAGCAGATGACGACGAGGATCGGGTGGACTTGACCCGGTATCAGGTCAGCGCATCGCTGTCTCGCCCTATCTTACTCTGGGCAGGAACACCCCTCCCCCCTACCCCGACGGAAGGTTTACGCTATACACCCAACCCTGTTGTGCCCTATGTTGCGGTTATCCCCAGCGTTCGGGGGGTATACAGTGCCTATAGCAATGGCGAAACCCAATCCAGCCTCACCGGGTCAATTACCCTGGCAGGGCAGTTTGGGAATTTCTCGCGCCCGTTTTTTGACTACACTGCCTTCAACGTTTCCTACTCGCGTACAGCTCTCGACGGACAGTCGCCTTTTCTGTTCGATCGCGTGGCGGACGAGCAGGTTCTGAGCGCAGGCATCACCCAGCAGATTTACGGTCCGATTCGCTTCGGAGTACAAGCTTCCTACAACCTCGACACGGGAAACAATATCGACACAGTCTACACGTTGGAGTACAGCCGCCGCACCTATTCAATTACTGCTGCCTATAGCCCAAAGCGAGAAGCGGCTTCGCTTGTATTTCGCCTGTTTGACTTCAATTGGACAGGAGATCCAGGTCCGTTCTCAGGCTTAAACCCAGAGGATAACGTAATCGACGGAGTACAGCAACAATAAATCCCTCCGATCGATAGTTGGCGTTTCGCCGCAAGACTTGAGAGACTAGAAATAGCATTGCAAGAATTTATGTTCAAGCAATACAAAATAGTCTCCTTAAAAATATTTTTTCTCAGGAATTTTCCTAGAAACATCTTGGGAATATTGAGGAGATTGCCCCTCACCCTGTCTCCCCCCTGCGATCGCCATGAATCACCTGGCAAAAGAAATCTCGGCAGAGGTTGTCGAACTGATTCGCCGCTATGGCTTTGACCTGGACGGATACTCGGTCAATGCACTGGTCGATTTTTGGATGCAGCAATATCCTGCGCTCTGGATTCGGCTTGCCACGATCGAGGCACTGTATCAGGGACGCTACAAAACCATCTCGATCGAGCAAATTTTGAATCTCTGGCAGCGGCGAACTCGTCCTGTCTATCATTTCACGGGCGAGTTTGAGCGAATGGTCAGCCTGCGTCCGATGCTGAGTGCTGCTAACCTCGCTGCCAGCTTCAGTTCAGCCCCACCGGAACCAAAGGCAGTCCAGCCATTAGATGCCGTTCCTGAAGCATCTCAAAACGGTTACAGCGAACCTGCTCAAACTGAGGCGATCGATAGAGCGACTGAGATCGCTGAGCAGGAGAATGCTGACGAGACGGAACCTGGTGCAACCTGGCAGCCCCTTATCCAGGCAATCCAGGGCAGTGCTTCCTTGAGGGTCGTGGGTTCAGACGAAATTCGCCGCACGATCGCGATCGAACCTCCGCCAATTGACCAGTTCACGCCAACGCTGGAAGTTTCTGACTTCTACTGGCGACTCAAAGCCGTAGTGCAAGCAATGGGAGCAGGGACAGCAGAAGAAATTGGCAGAAGAAACTAGGCTTAAAAGATGTTTGAGAAGAATTCGCACTGAGCACGCCCACGGATCACCCATAGATCAAAATCCTGCGTGAGTGCCTGCGAGAGCAAGGGATCCAGGGGGCAATGCAGGGAACTGCGACCCTACCCAACATCCTCTGGTTGAATCTGGTGATTAGCAATTAAGCTTCAGTCGAAGCAGGGCTGGCTGCAGCAGAAGCCGAAGTTGATTGAGGCTGTGTGCCGCCCATGCGAATTTCAGAACAGAAAGATGCCATGCTGAACCCACCAAACCGCTTGAGGATGCTGGTTCTCAGGCGCAGGTTAGGGCTGGCGAACCAAAGCCGCTCCTCAGAATACATTGTTTCGTATTCTGTAATCAGCGTCAGAGCATCATCATCGCCCATCACGTAACGTCCAGCAACTGGGGCTTTTTCAGCGTAGCCCTGTTCCCGCAGCAGCTTGCCTTCGTTCGGCTTTTCGGCATCGGCGATCGGCACCAGCACCGTTGAGCCAGAATGCTTTTCTTCGTCCCATTCCATCGTGCCGTCCCAGCTTACCCGTGCTCCGCAGAGCGCCAGTGCCGGATCTACTTCGTACTGTTGACAGAGTTTGACGACAGCCGGGTCGTCTTTGGGCAACATTTCGATCGTCAGATTAGACTTGCCGCCTTCCGACTGTTTGAATGCCAGGTGATGGCTTGTGCGCTGCGAAAACCATTTCCCTGAACTTTGCTGAAAAAACTCTGTGATATCCATGAGTTGCTGAATTTAACGAAGTTTAACAAGATTCTCAGAAGCAATACTCACTATCTTAAGACATGGCGCGAGTTCGCGGTTTTTTCATCGCCGGAGATTGTTCGGCATCCTCTACTTTTGCTCAGCTACAGCAACATACGCTCCAAGCCCAATCTTGGTGAAACCTGAAGCAAGCCGTTGACATTTAATCCTATCCGCTCACTGAGGCGCACCTTGCAAGAGACAGGCAGTTTCCAGCACGATCAGATCACCATCTCGCAGAACGGTGCAGCGTTGTCGTTGTCGTGCCAGTGCAGGTGTTCCCTGCTGTAGATTTTTAGCTGCTTGCTCGATCGCCTCAGGATATTGTCGAATCCAGGTGTTTCGCAGAAATTCTGGACGGAAAGAGTCGCGGCTGATTACCCAAAAGTTGATCCCGTATTTGCGAATCACATCGTTTAGAACAGCGCGATCGAGGCTGTATTGTGCCTGAATCAGATCGTTTGCTCTTTGCCGAAACAGCGTGATATATCCGTCGTGATAGGGAATTGCATATTCCCGCCCCACCAGGATCGATCGCTTCGCGAAGGTCGGCACAAAGTCGATGTCCTGCACCAGAGAGGCAATCAGGGTTTCTTGGGGTTGCTGAGCAAAAAACGGGTAAAGCTGGGGATGGGGTCCTGTTTTGTAGTTCACCCTGAAGAAAGCAGATTCGTAGCTGGGATAAAGCAGCAGTGCCGCTGCCGTGATGCCAGCCAGTGTCCAGCCGATCGCTTTGACTCCCGCTTGCCGCGCGCCCTGTATCCAGCGCAGCAGTCGATCCAGAATTACCGTTAGGACGATCGCCGCTGCATACACCAGAACAAACCGCAGCGTATAGGCACTGTAGCGGCTAGGCAGATGGAGCCGAAACAGCAGCAGGTGTGCCGCAAAAAAGAGTCCAAGCGCGACGATCGTAATTTGCAGCAGGATCAGGGGTTTTGTCTGACGCAGTAGGGGCAGCCGATGTCGCAGTGGTTTGAGCCAGAGCAGGGGCAGCAGAAAGCCGATCGCGAGAAAGAACGGTCTAAAAGTGGGAAACAGCCCGCCCCGAAAGCTGACCAGCCAGAAGTAGAGCGGGTCGGGGTAAAAGAAAGGATTGCGTCCGCCGATGTGGAAATCGGGCAACTGCTTTGCCTCTGCCACACTCACGACCGGGTCAAACGGGGTGCTGATCAGCACATAAGGCAGCAGCACCAGGAACGCCACCAGCAACCCTGCTCCGCAAAACCAGGAGTCCCAGCGGTTCTTAGAGAGCCGCAATCGCCCATCCTGCCAGCAAAACGGCAGCCACAGCAACAGTCCGGCAAACACAAGGACAAACTGCGGATAAAATAACCCTTCTAGCGCAATCAAGATGAGACAGGGCAGGATCGATCGCTTCAGCAAAAAATGCAGAAACGCCAGAAACATGGGCAACATAAACGCCCTGGGCGTTGCCGAAGACAGATCTTCCTGCGTCCAAAACAAATAGTTCAGCAGCAGGCTAGCCAGAAACCCGGTAAAGGGAACGGGAAGCAACTGAAGGGCAAGCTGAAAGCCATAGTAAGTCGCAATCAGTCCCAGCACGGGCGGAAGCAGCTTACTGAGCAATAGCGGATCAACGCCGATCGCTGCAAACACCTGATAGAAACCGCTGTAGCCCCAGGGCGCGACCGATTGAAAATAGTCTGCAATCCAGTCATCTGGGAAAAGTGCTGGATCGAGAAATCGCTGCATCCAGAAAACATGCTGCCGTGCGTCGTCCTGCACCACATAGGGATTTGCAAATGCTTTTTGCAGCCCCACAATACCAAGAAGGGCAGCGATCGTGAGGCTCAAAATTAGCCAGAAGCGCGTCTGGCGATCGGAGGGATGAGCGGCAAATAGCCAGGTATGGAGACGTTTAGCAAGCATGAATTCAGCAATGATAAAGAATATCGGCTTGAGACATTCGACGGGCGATCGTCTCCGTTTGCTTCCCCTTTTGCGATCGTCCCTAACAATCCGGTAAACTTTGGGGGATTTTAGCAGTTTGCGACTCCGGGAGAAAGGGTTAGTGGTGTCAGAATCGATCGGGGCAAGCGCTGGAGCAAGGACAATTCAAAAAGAGTGGCGATCGCTGCCCGTCTGGTTGCGCTACGGGGTTGTTGCGCTGCTCATCATCGGAATTTTCTTTCGGTTTTATCATCTCGATCGCAAAGTGTACTGGATCGACGAAACCAGCACCTCGCTGAGAACGCTGGGCAATACGCGAGTCGAAGTTTTGCAGGAAGCCTTTACCGGAGAAGTGATCAGCGTCGAAACGTTTCGGCAGTATCAGCGAGTCAATCCTGAAAAAGGATGGGGAGACACCCTGAATGCCCTGGCTGGAACCGCAGAACACACGCCTCTTTACTTTTTGCTGTCCCGACTCTGGATTGAATTTGTCGGGCATTCCATTTCGACGATGCGGTTTCTAACTGCTGTTTTCAGCGTTCTGGCAATTCCCTGTTTGTATTGGCTGTGCCGCGAACTGTTTGAGCACCCAGCCGTTGCCTGGACTGCGATCGGGCTATATGCCATTACGCCAATTCACGTCTTGTTTGCACAAGAAGCACGTCCCTACAGCCTGCTGACAGTGTGGGTGTTGCTGTCAAGTACGCTGCTGCTGCGGGCACTGCGATCGGGCAAGCGAAGAAACTGGATCGCCTATGGCTTGACGATCGCTGCCGGATTTTACACTCAGCTATTGTTTACCTTTGTGCTGCTCGCACAGGGATTATATGTCTTCATTTTGGAAGGAATCGGTAAACGGCGTATCACTCGCAATCTCAAATCTTTTCTGCTCACTGTAGCAGGAGCCGTTATCAGTTTTATTCCCTGGATTGTGCTGCTGTTTATCCGACGAGAGCAGGTCAGTGAATCAACTGCTTCGTTAGTCAGCAGCCATCCTTTTTCTTTCATGCTCGATCGCTGGGCGCTTCACCTGAATCAAGCCTTTCTCGATCGCGATCTGGCTTCTGTTAATATTTTGATTGTTCTTTTAGCTATATTTGCACTGTATTTTTTAATTCGTCACACGCCGCCTCGAACCTGGCTGTTGATTGTGCTGCTGGCTAGCGTCACGTTTCTCTGTCTGATGATTCCTGACTTATTGAACGGTGGTCGTCGATCGCTGCGGATTCGCTATCTCTTTCCATTTATCCTGAGCATTCAAGTCGCGTTTGCGTTTTTATTCACCACACTAGCAATCGAGCGACGAGGATGGCAGCAAAAAATTGGGCAACTATTGCTAGCAGGATTTGTTATTGCAGGCATTATTGCTTGCAGCGTCAGTTCTCAGGCAGTGGTTTGGTGGAATAAGAGCATCCCGCGCAGTTCCTATTATCCGATCGTCTCTGAGATCATCAATCAACAGCAAAATCCTCTGGTGATTAGCGACGGTTCGGTTTCAGATACGCTGGCATTTAGCGCATGGCTGCGCCCGGATGTGAAACTGCAGCTCATTGAAGATTTCCGCAATCTCAATATTGCTGAAGGGTTTGATCCGGTTTATCTGCTCAATCCCAGCCCCAATAACCGTAGAGTGCTGCGATCGAACTACCGCCTCAAGCTGGTTTATGAAGACCGCACTGATCCAGAAGATATTGAAGAACGTTTGTGGACGGTGGAACCAAGGCGATCGAATTAGTGTTGCTGCATTATCACTTAAACACGATGACTGAAACTGCGGAAAAAAGCGGGAGAGCATCAGCCACCCCCGCTGTCAGCGTATACGAAAGTTGAAACAGAATGAGCCAGTCAGACGATTAAGCTCGCACGGCTTCCGGAAATAGTTCTTTGACTTCCGCAGGCATCATGTGAGTAATGTCTTGCATCTCTCCGGCAGGAATGCGATCGCTCATCACGCGAAACACAGCACGGGCAAGCTGCTCGATCTCAAAGCCCGGATCATCGTTCTGAATGTACTGATGCAGGTGCGCTTTCAGCGTTTCTAAAAATGCCGTTTTTGTGCGCTCTTTGGTTGGTGTTGATTCGGGCTTCCAGCCTTCATAGTAAAACCCTGCCAGCAAGATAGGCAGTTCTGCACCCAAGTGAGCCGCTTCGCCCATTGGCATCCGGTTACGAAGGGCGTGCAGCGTTGCTCTCAAACCCTGAAACGCTCTATGCTTATCTTCGATATTCAGCTCTTTTGCAACATCGTTCACCCACTGTTCGGTGATTTGAACCGTTTTATCAAACACACTTAATCCATGCATTGCCATATTTATTCCTCAGCTATCGGTTAGGGATTCCGTTCGTCTTTGCCTGTCACCCTTCAGGCACTGATTATGCTAACGAGAGCGTTTTGGGCAAAAGGTCTGTCGAATTACGGAGATTTGCTGCTATCTTCCTCCCGTCACATCGACGATCGCCCCTGTGCAATAAGAAGCTTCCTCAGACAGCAGCCACAGAATTGCATTTGCCACTTCGATCGCCGTTCCGCCGCGCCGCATTGGAATCGCTGGCTTTATCCGCTCCAGCCGATTCGGTTCTCCCATTGCCGCATGAATTTCAGTGTGAACAAATCCGGGACGTACCGCATTAACGCGAATTCCAGCGGCTGCCACTTCTGTTGCTAAACCGATCGTCATCGTATCGATCGCCCCTTTAGAAGCAGCATAGTCCACATACTCAGCGGGCGATCCCAGCCTTGCAGCCACAGAAGAGACATTCACAATTGCTCCGCCTGCTCCGCCTCGATCGATCGACATGCGCCGAATTGCTTCACGGGTACAGAGAAAAGCGCCGATGACATTGGTGGCAAAGATTTTCTGAAGACGGTCTGCATCAATATCTATAACTCGTCGGGCAGGGGCAGAAATTCCGGCATTGTTCACCAGCGCATTCAACGTCCCAAAAGTTTGATCGATTACCTCAAACAATCGCAGCACGTCAGCTTCTGAGCAAACATCTGCTTGTACTGCGATCGCCCTTCCTCCTGAAGACTCAATTTGATGAATGATGCGATCGGCGGCTAATCGATTCTCGCGGTAGCTGATGCAAACGGCATATCCTTTTTCTGCTGCTCGAAGTGCGGTAGCTGCGCTAATGCCGCGACTGCCTCCCGTGATGAGAATCCCTCTGGTCATCGCTTCTTTTTCTTTGGTCAAATTTTCCAGCGTTGCTGAATCGAGATAGGAACGGTACAAATTGATGTCCTGCATTGCCCCCTCAATCCCCTATCGGTGTGGGATTGAGGAGGCAATGCAGGACGTAACCCATCAGCTATCTGAGGGTTTAAAGCACACCCTGGGGGGGACGTACCATACTCGAATTCAGCAACGCCAACAACTACTGCACCGACGGTGTACCGGGCTGAGGTACGATCGCTCCAGCAGAGTTGGTGCGATTGAAACGCTGAGAAACCTGCGCAAACTGATAGTTCGTCAGACCGGAAGCCGTTGTGAAGTGTTGATTGATGATGGGCAAACCGCGATCGGCAAGTGCCACCAGGTCAGGGTTTTGACCAAAGGCAGCTTCGCGCTGAAAAAGTGCCGCATTTTCCAGGTGAGCGTTGATGCCGCCCTCGTTGAGAAATGCTGCATCAAACTGTTCGCCTGAAAGCTGAGAGAGCTGTGCCATTGCTGCCTGATATTTCGGTGCGGGTTCGGTCGGCAGGGTCACGCCCACGGTTGGCGCAATTCGAGTTAGCTCCTGTTTCACCAGGTTTTGCTCGTCGATTTCTGCCTGGGCAAACTGCCTGACTGCGTCACTGTTTCCTTGCTGCAGGGCAAGCTGAGAAATCATGATATTGCCGTTGCCAGCCTGCGCCGCTTCCAGCATGAACTGCTGATCGATCGCGCTGAGCTGACGGGTGGGTTGAGCCGAAGTTGTTACAGGTGCGGTTTGAGTGGGGGCAGTTGAGGGAGCGGGGGTTTGTGCCACAGAGCAACCGATAGCCGCAAATAAGCCAATCAGAGCGAGGGCGAAAGACATAAACACTCTTCTCATAGCGGGTGAGGCTCCTAATCGGAAAAGGTGGAACGTTAAAAGATGGCGTGTCCTGGAAGTTGCCAGAAGGCGATCGCTGATCCTTTTCTTCTAATGTTTAGATTTCGATATAAAAGCCCCTCTTTCCCTAGATAGGTTTCGGTTTTCGCGTGAGTGTTAAGAGATTTGATGGCTTCGCTTCCTTCGTAGCCTCTGTAAAGTTGAGGTTGGCAAAAATTTAGTTGCGGGTTACGCAATAAGCAACTGCATTCACAAAATTTTGGGAAGACTAAGCCGAGAAACCAGGCAAGCTTTGAACCGAACCGTATGCAGCCATCACCGACTCCGGGTGAGTCCTTCACCCAGGAAGCTTTACTTCACCGCATTGCGAATCGAATCCGCCAATCTCTGGAACTTCAAGAGATATTGAAGACGACGGTTGCTGAGGTGCGAGCCTACTTGGGAACCGATCGCGTCAAAATCTATCAGTTTCAACCCGATGGGCATGGTGTTGTCATCGCTGAGTCGTTGGATAGCGATCGCCTTCCCTCGCTGCTGGGGCTGCATTTTCCGGCTGACGACATCCCACTCTATGCACGGGAACTGTTTGTGCGGGCACGCCAGCGCAGCATTGTTGATTTGAGTACCTGTGCGATCGGCATTAGCCCACTCAATTCTGCTGAAACTGGCGAACTGATTGACCAGGCGGATATTCGCTATCGTCCGGTCGATCCGTGTCATCAGGAATATCTGACGGCAATGGGTGTAAAATCCTCGGTCGTTGTCCCAATTGTCCTCGACGTCGAAGCAGCGGGTTCCCACCACCCTCCCTCACTTCAGCATCCCTGTCAGCTTTGGGGACTGCTGGTTTCTCATCACGTCGAACCCCACGATGTCAGTGAGGCAGAGCTGCAATTTGTTCAGTCTGTGGTCGATCAGGTTGCGGTGGCAATCGCCCAGTCAATTTTACTGGATCAGGTGCGGGCGCAGGCGCAGCAGGAAGCCAATATTAATCAGGTTACTGCTCTGCTGCAAACTTCACTGGCAGTGAACTGGCTGGATGCGCTCCAGCTTGCGGCGAGTCCCCTGAATGCTTGCGGCAGACTCTATCTGTTTGCAGTTGAGCATTTGCCCAAAGAAATCTATCCGATCGGGGAACAGCCTGCTCTGCTAGACCCCAACCAGGAGCGAGCGATCGAAGAAAACTTGCTCTGGCAAAACTATTTGCATTCGATTTTAGACTCGGCTGTTGATGAAACGGGCTGTCGCCCCTGGTCTGTGGAGTGGATGCGCACCGTTTATGCCCTGGAGAAACCTGCTCAACCGCTACCTGCTGCTTGCTGGGCGATCGATGACATTTATCAAGAGCCATTATTTCGCACCCTCGCCCCTTTTTTCAGCGATACAGCAATCCGCAGTGCGCTGATTATTCCCCTCAGGCATGGTGCTCAAATCCTCGGCTGTCTCACCTTCTTCCGCAACAGTATCGACACCGAGATGCTGTGGGCAGGATATCACCACCCGGATACCCGTCAACTAATGGCGCGGCAATCTTTTGAAGCCTGGCGGCAACTGAAAAAGAATCAGGCGCAGCGGTGGACGAAAGAAGAAATTAAATATGCTCAAGTTTTGGGAGAGCGGTTTGCAGCAACGGTTAAGCAATATCGCCTTTATCAACAAGTGCAGGCTTTGAATATTAACCTGGAACGACAGGTTGAAGAACGAACAGAAGAATTAAAACATCGATCGGAACAGCTTGAGCAATCTAATGCTGAACTAGAGCGATTGGTTGAACAGCAAACAGCGCTGTCTCATATCGTGGCAAAAATTCGCGATTCCCTCGATCTCACAACAGTCTTTAGAACGACAACAGAAGAAGTGCGGCATCTGCTGAATGTCGATCGCGTGGTTGTCTACCAATTTGAGCCTGATTGGAGCGGCAAATTTGTTGCTGAGTCGATTGCAGAGGGCTGGGTTGCTTTGCTTGAAAAGCAGCTTGATACTCCAACATTGCAGGACAATATCAGCGAATGCAGTGTCAAAACGCTGGATAGTTTGTCTATGCAATCCGTAGATACTTATCTGCAAGATACACAGGGCGGACAATATCGACAAGGTGTAGCTCAGCGTGTGGTTAACGATATTTATCAGGCGGGGTTTTCCCCTTGCTATCTTCAAGTGCTGGAGTTTTATCAGGCAAGAGCATATATTATTGTGCCGATCGTCCAGGGAGAAGCCCTGTGGGGCTTACTGGCTGCTTATCAAAATTCAGGGGCGCGGGATTGGGAAGAGCGAGATGTGATGCTCATGCGGCAAATTAGTCTACAGCTTGGAGTCGCACTGCAGCAGTCCGAATATCTATCAGAAATTCAGAATCAATCCCAACAGCTTGCTAACACAGTTGAAGAGCTGAAGCAAACTCAAACTCAACTGATTCATAGCGAGAAAATGTCGAGCCTGGGACAGCTTGTAGCAGGCATTGCCCATGAAGTGAACAACCCGATCAACTTCATTTATGGAAATTTAATTCCATTAGAGGAATATGTCTGTACACTCTTAGACATTCTTAATGCCTATCAGCATCACTATCCTGAACCTGCGCCTGACTTACGCCAGCAACTTGAAAAAAGCGACCTTAGCTACATCAGGGAAGATATTCCTAAACTGTGCGCATCCATGCGAATTGGCACCGATCGAATTCGTGGCATTGTACAATCCTTACGAAACTTTTCGCGCTTAGATGAAGCCGAAATCAAATCTGTTGAGCTGCACGAAGGGCTGGAAAGTACGCTGCTCATTCTCCAGCATCGCTTGAAGTCAGGCGCGGCAGGAATTCAAATTGAAAAACACTACGGCAATCTTCCCAGTATCGAATGCTATGCAGGGCAACTCAACCAGGTATTTATGAATTTGATCAGTAATGCGATCGATGAATTACTCACTGCTGTCACTGAAAACGATCGGTCGTCAATTATTGCGCCAACTATCACAATTACAACGGACTATGCTGACGATTGGATAACCGTTTCAGTAAGAGATAACGGTCGCGGAATTTCGCCGATCGATCAAGCCAAGTTATTCGATCCCTTTTTCACCACAAAACCCATTGGACAGGGAACCGGATTAGGGCTATCGATTAGCTATCAAATTGTGGAAAAGCACAAAGGACATTTACTTTGCCATTCTCAACCCGGTGAGGGAACAGAATTCATCGTTAAGCTTCCTGTTAAACAAAAGGGGTGAGGAAAAAGGTGAAAAAGTGATTTGTCGTTCGTTACCTGGCGTTGCTGAATTGGAATCGGAATGATGCAAATTGATGTCCTGCAGTGCCCCCTCAATCCCCACTCGTAGGATGCCGCACTCGAAGTGCGAGGTTGGGAGACTTTGAGCGGTTGGAGGTCCCCCCTCGTGCTTTGAGCGCGGCAACTCACAAGTTGGGAGGCTAGGGGACGGCAAGACCTTTCAAGCACGCCCCAGGAGGGCGGATCATCCGTTCATTCAGCAACACTATCTCATGTAATCTCCTGACTTACCTCCGGTTTTTTCCAGCAGATAGATTGACTCGATCGCGATCGATTTTTCCAGCGCCTTTGCCATGTCGTAGAGGGTGAGTGCGGCGACGGAAACTGCAGTAAGGGCTTCCATTTCGACACCCGTTTCGGCTTTGGTTTTCACCGTTGCCTGAATCTGATATCCGGGCAGGTCAGGGTCTGGGGTAATCTGCACTTCGATTTTTTGAATTGGCAGAGGGTGGCAGAGTGGAATCAGGTTTGCCGTTTGCTTCGCTGCCATAATCCCTGCAACCCGCGCTGTGCCCAACACATCCCCTTTCAGCGTATTGCCTGCCTGAATCGCCGCCAGGGTTGCCGGCTGCATTCTGACTCGCCCGATCGCGATCGCAGTTCGCACGGTTTGCGGCTTGGCAGAGACATCGACCATCTGTGCCTGCCCCTGCTGATCCAGGTGAGTGAGCGAATCTGGCGAACCTGGCGATTGATTTGAATGATTTGAAGAGTTAGCGTTTGACATTTCTGCTGATTGTGTTACTATGAATTCCTGGCAAGGGCGTGTAGCTCAGTGGACTAGAGCACGTGGCTACGGACCACGGTGTCGGGGGTTCGAATCCCTCCTCGCCCGTAGGTGAATGACTGGATGAGGTGGACAGGTTAGTGCCACCTCTTTTTATTATTCCTGCTTTTGGCTTGATGGAGCGGGGGAGCAAATTGGATTACAGGGAGAAATGGGAAGCCAGAGTTTAAGGAGACGCCATGACGAGCCGATCGATTTAGAAGAGGCAGATTAGAAGAGGCAGAAGAGATATTGCTTTCCCTAATCCGCCTATTGTTCTTCATGACAGTCTATGACTTTGTAGAGGGATTTTTGCAGGGGATGGAAAAGTATTTAAACTTTCTAACTCAGAAAAGATAAATAAGAAGTGGCGAGGTAAAGCGTTCTCTGAACTACCTGAATCAGATCAAAGGAAAATAAGAGGAACAACAATTCACGCCATCATTTTTGTGCAGAAGCAGCTCAGAGACAATGATACAAGCATGTATCAAGTTTTTGAACGCATAAACACTGGTGGCTTAATGACTTACTCAAACAACTATCGCCTGAGCGGCTACAGGTGCTTACTGATTTTGCAGCTTACTTGGCAAACGCTGAAAGTGAAACTGCGACCCAAGAACTTTTGGCAATTCCTGGATTATTAGAGCGAGTTAAGCAAAATCAAGCAACCCCTAAAGCTCAGTACACCAGTTGGAAAACCCTTCGCTCCGATGTATGAAGTTCGTCTCCACCCCGATGCCCAAAAAGTTTACGTCGATGCCGATAAAGCCTTAGCGAAGAAAATTGCTCGGTGTTGAGTTCGCGGTTACTTGCCACCGCTAAAGGGGAACGTTCTAAGCTTGCGACTTCTTTATCACACCTTTCCCCCTGCTCCCCATCCCTCACCCACTCACCCTTAAGACTCAGAGGGATTCACAGCATAAAAATCCCCTCCCTGTCCCAGGCTAAACCGCAGCGAATGGCGCAAATCTTTGCTGGATTGGGTCAGGAAAACGATCATGCTCACTAGTGTAAGTCCGGCGCAGACTGCAAAAACCCCGCGATAGCCAATGCCCGTTGCCATCAGCCCAAACAAAGGTCCGGCGATCGCAATTCCGGCATCAAAGCCGACCATGACGAGTCCAAAGGTGCGTCCCCGTTCGTCGGTCTGCGATCGATCTGCCATCAGCGCCGCCATCATGGGAATCAGCGTTCCGGCAGCGGCTCCTTCAACGGCTCCTGCCAGCAAAAACATTGTGACGCTATTCGCCCGCCACAGCATCAGCATCGATAGGGTATACAGCACCAGGCTGAGGCTGATAAACACGCCGCGCCCGTGGCGATCGGAAGCGGGACCGACCAGAAAACGAATTGCAAATCCAGTAATTGCCGTTGCAGTGTAAAACAGTCCGGCGTTGAGACTGACCCCAACTTCGCGGATATAGAGGGGCGTAAAGGTGCTGAGCGCGCCAAAGGTTAACCCCACCAACAGCAGGACGATCGCCGGAATCCGAATGCGGGGGGTGAGCAGCAGTCGCCAAAACTGCTTGGGCTTGCCGGATGGGTCAGGCTTGCGCTCTGCCTGGGGTTCTCGCACCTGAGCAGTGCAGATTAGCCCCAAAACGCCGACACCGCCCGTGATCAGAAAGGTCGGCGCGAAATCGAGCCACTCGTAAAGGAATCCGCCCAATGCAGGGCCAAGTGCCATCCCGATCGGGTTGACCAGGCTCATATAGCCAATTAGCTCTCCGCGATGCTGGGGCGGCGATAGGTCTACCACCAGAGCACTATACGCCAGTGCAAAGGCTGCAATACTGATGCCGTGAAATGCCCGAATGCCCATCAGGAGGGGAATCGAATCCGCAATCACATAGCCGATCGGTGCAATTGCTACTGCTGCCATCCCGATCAGCAAAACAATCTTGCGTCCTCGGCTGTCTGCTAAACGCGCCATCCATTCTCGGCTTGCCAGCAGCCCCACGGCGAAGCATCCCATCACGATGCCCACAACTTGAGGCGTTGCGCCAATCGACTCAATATAAAGCGGCAGGGTCGGCAAATGAGAGGCTAACCCTGACCAGAACAGCAGTCCGGCAAGAAATAGCACCAGTAAATCGCGCCGGGTCGAAGAATTGAGCTGAGTAAAAACGTTCAAAGCTACCCTATCTCGATCGTGATTTTAAGAAATGTTGCTGCTTTCAATCATGCCGCGATCGAGCGAGTTTGGCGAATGCATAGAGAGAGATTCAAGCTTGCTTCTGGAGCACCTTTTGATCGTTATACAGTATGTTCCACAGTATACAGTGGCTATTCCATCGTTAACTGCGTTCCCCAGCGATCCTGCGGCAAAAACGCCCGATCCATCGGAATCGAGGCAACGGGTTCAGTCAGGATGAACTGCCCGGAGGAAATCCACTGCTTCAGCTCTAGCGCGACCTGGCGGGCAAGGAACAGACTCGAAAGGGAGGCAACCCGCACCGTTTTGCCGTCGATTGAAATGCGACCGGACTTGAGCTGCGCATAGCTCACCAAGCCAAAAGTTGGGCGAACGCGACGCGGAATCGAAAAATCCACCACCGGAGCCACCAGATCCTGATCGCGCACCGACGATCGCAGCACGACTTCCTCATTCAGCACGGGCAGCGGAATGCCTATTCCCAGCATCAGCGACGGACCATAGCCGCGAAAGTAGCAGCCGCGCACCCACTGAGCCTGCATTTGCTTGGCATCGCCGATCAGAGCCAGGGTGGCACCGGGCCCTACGGGCGTGCGGTTTGGCAGTCGTTTTTGCAGTGGAAAATGCTGGGTTCCTTCCCATGCCACATAGCCCACGCCGCCGCCCAAAAAGATGCGCGTGCCAATGCCCACCACCTGTAAATCGGGATCATTCATCAGCGGCGAAATTGCGCCCGGATTTGAATAGACAGCGTTTCCCAGGTGCGGCTGCAGCGGTCCCAGATAGGTGTAGAGCGGTCGATCGCCGCCGTTGACCCCCACAATAAAATTCTGATAGGCATTGCGCGGATTAAACAAATAGAACTGGTTGATGGTGTCGCGCGTAACCGTTGTCTCAAACGACGATCGCGAATAGCAGTCGGTCGATTGCCCGATCGCCCGCAGATGCACCGGCTTGCCTGCAATCAAATCCGCAATCACATGACCGCCGCCCCGCTCTCGCTGTTCATCGCCATCCAAACCATCGCCCTTGCCTGTGTATTCGGTCATCTGCGTTGCGCCCAGATAGAGATCGACTGCGCCAAATCCGGCATAGGCAGCGACCCCATCCAACCAGCACTGGCGAATTTTGATCGGCGGATCGGTTTGTCCCAGGTTCAAGATCGCACCAGAGGACTCCATTGGCTCAAATGCGCCTGTTGTGATCACATCGACCTGTTTGGCAGCCTGCGCCACGCCGATGTCCTGCACCCGCGCCTTCAGCTCCTCTGCTGTCCAGACAACTGCTTTCCCAGATTGAATTTTGTCGTTAATCTCTGCGATCGATCGCATTCTGTTTTCCCTGTGTGTTTTATCTTTGGTTTATTTTCTAGGCTTTATCTTTTGGGCTTTATCTTTTGGGTTTTGAGTAGGTCAACCTAAATAAAGGTAAGGAAGGGGGTCTGGGGCGAAGCCCCCTTCACCCCCAAAAACAGCTTCGGTTTAATTCAGTTGATCGACTCATCTTTTGGGTTTGAGGTACTGGGTTTGGTATTCTGAAAATCAGCCGATCGCCTTATCCCTGCGCTTTTCGCGATCGCCACATTAGCAGTCCTGCCATCAAAATAGGGGGAGTCAGCACCAGCGTCAGTGCCAGGCTAGAGGTTGCAGGAATCTTTTCCAGGAACGGCAGAAACTTGATGGCGATCGAAATTGCCGCCGACAGCAGCATGATTTTGAGCAATACGTTGAGCGAATCGTTGAGGGAGTCATTCATGCAAAGGATTCCTTTCGGGCGGGGTACAGGGAATAGTAAACTGAATTCTGCCGGATTGCTGACGATTTTTATTTTGCTCATGGCTGCTTCGAGTGTGACGGTTACGGTTCCCGCAACGACTGCGAATCTTGGTCCCGGTTTTGACTGCATTGGGGCAGCATTGACGCTCTACAATCGGTTTCAGTTTACTTTGCCGGATGCAGAATCGCCCTTAGAATCGCCTTTAACGATCGAAGCCACCGGACTGGAAGCCGATCGCGTTGCGGCAGACGATCGCAATCTTGCCTATGTTGCCTTCAAGCATCTTTACCAGACGCTGGGCAAAACGCCGCCTTCTCTGCATCTGGCGATCGATCTTCAGGTGCCGCTGGCGCGTGGGTTGGGCAGTTCTGCAACGGCGATCGTGGGTGGCTTGGTGGGTGCAAATGCCCTTGCTGGCTCGCCCCTGTCGCAGGAACAGGTAATGAAGCTGGCAATCGACCTGGAAGGACATCCCGATAACGTGGTGCCTGCGTTGATTGGCGGCTGTCAGCTTGCAGCAGCTCAGCCAGATGGCGGCTGGACGATTTGTGAAATCCCCTGGCATGAGGCGATCGTCCCGATCGCTGCCATTCCTGATTTTGAGCTGTCTACGGCAGAAGCGCGGCGCGTGTTGCCTGCTCAATATAGCCGTCAGGATGCGATTTTTAACATTGCCCATCTCGGTTTGCTGATTCGTGCCCTGGAAAGCGGGCGATCGGACTGGCTGCAGACTGCCCTGCAGGACAAAATTCATCAGCCCTATCGCCAATTATTAATCCACAGCTATCCAGCCGTTGAACAAGCGGTGCTGGCAGCCGGAGCAGATGGACTGGTAATTAGCGGAGCCGGACCCACCCTGCTGGCGTTTACCCGCTCCGATCGCGCTGCTGCAGTTGAATCGGCGCTGACCCAAGCCTGGACAAATGCCAGAATCAGCGTGCAAACCAAACGGGTGCAGCTTGATGTGAAGGGTGCGACGATCGCAGCTTAACCCACCCCGGAAGGGGGACAAGCGGAAAAAGGATTGAGGGTGGGGCAGCGTTCAGGCAGTCCGGGCGGTTCGCGTGTCAGGTCTGCTGGGTGATACAAGCGGCATCAAGAATTCGGAAGGGGCGAATTCGGGCTTTTGTGCAAGTTTGGGCAACTCGCTGTAGTGCCGAATTGTTCATCTGGAGCGATCGAGAAATATTGGGAAACTGGCGAAAAATTGAGTTTTTTTCCAGATAGTTTGGCTCAAAAGCCGATCGCTCAATCAGCCAGAAATCCACGCCGTATTTCTGAATAAAATTCTTTGCCTGGTTTAAATCAGGACTATATTGCGCCTGCATCAGATCGATCGTGCGCTGACTCATCTCCTCAAAATATTTGACGTGATAGGGCAGCAGATAGCCTTCGCCACCCACCAAAATCGATCGCTGGGCAAAGCTGGGCAATTGATTGGCTTCAGCACTGAGCGATGCAATCTGAATGTCCTTTGGCTGCTGCTGAAAAAAGCGATACAGCCCTGGAAACTCACCTGTGACATAGCCCGCTAGCGGAAACGCATCGCCGTCAATTTTGAGCGTGTAGGGATACAGAAAAAGCAGTCCGGCAGCAAGCACAGATAAACCGGAAGCAATCAGGGATTGATTTTGACTCGTTTGACTTGTGATTTGATTTCCCATCTGACGGGCGATCGGTTTGCGAGTCAGCAGGAAGCGCAGCAGAGCATCCCACAAAACGACGATCGAAATTCCGGCAGCGATCGCAGCGACAATGCGAAAACTATGCTCGGTGTAACGGTTGGGGAGATGCAGCCGAAACAGAGCCAGATGCGCTAAAAAGAACCATCCCAGCGACACAATGAGCAACTGCGGCAGCAGCACAATTTGCGATCGAATTTGAGTTGCGAGAGGCAACCGATTGCGCCACCTTAAAAGCAGCGGCAGCGTGACGACCAGCCAAAGCTGCGGAATTCCCAGCCAGCCCAGCGCGTTTCCTTCTCTGGCTAAATCACACCATTCCGTCGGCATCATGCCGCTTCGCTTGCCGCACAGCCAAAAATTACTGAAGTTGTTCACAAAAAACCTTGACCAGCCCGCTTCACCAAAGGCAGGCAGCAGTTTTGCTTGAGCTGCAGTGATGATGGGCGAATAGGGAGAAGATTGCAGCGCATAGGGCAACAGCACTGCAAAGGCAGCAATTAACCCGGCGATCGACAATTTGAGATGCGATCGATTCAACCCAAAACCGGGACGAATTTGCCATAGCCGAATGAACAAGAGTCCAGCAGAAAGGAAGACGCTCTGGGGATAAAATAATCCCTGCAAAATAATCACGATCACCAGCGGGATCAGCGATCGGCGCAGCAAAAAGTAAAGGAACGCTAAAAATAACGGATAGATGAACGCTACAGGAGTGGATGAGACGATATCATCGCGCATCCACAGGTTTTGATTCAGCAGCAGCGCACAGGTAAATCCGGCGATCGGCAGGGGTAAAAACTGCATCCCAATGCCAAAGGCAAACCCGGTGCTGATGAGCGCCAGAACAGGCGGCAGCAGTTTACTCAACAGGACGGGATCAATCCCGACGATCGCAAAAAAACGATAGAGCTGGGTATAGCCATCTGGCGCGACTGACTGAAAATAGTCTGCGATGAGATCACTGGGAAAAAGCTGCGGATCAAGAAATCGTCGCGTCCAAAAAACGTGCTGCCGCGCATCGTCCTGAATTACATATTCACTGCCGAGCGCGGTCATCAGTGCCGGAACGCAGTAGACCAGCGAAATCAGCAGACTCAGACCGAGCCAGAAGATCAGGCGCGATCGGTCAGATTGAAAATCAAACTTAAAAGGCAATCGATTACGCTGCATCATGATTTAATTCGCCGCATTTCCCGCATCGTTGACAGGTATTGTCCCAGAAAAGGCAGTCCGCCGATCGCAGGCAGCAGATAGCGCGAGGTGCAGAGCAAGCCCAGAGCCGCCGCCGTCTGTGCATTGAAGTAGGGCTGGTAAAACAAAATCAGCGCGGCATCGCGAGTTCCCACCCCCGCAAACGTCAGGGGCAGCAACCCCGCCAAAATTGCCAGGGGCGACAGTGCCAGGTTCACCAGAAACGGAGTCCAGGCGTTGAGTGCCAGGATAAAAAACCAGATTTGCAGCAGGTGCAGAAACCAGATAAACGCTGATGTTACGGCAATTTTGCTGAGCTGACGCGGGTCGCGCCAAAAGTAATCGTGCATCTCCTGCCAGGAATCGCTGAGCTTTTCCAGCTTGGCTCTTATCTTTTTGGGAACAATGTTCTGCGCCATCTGAAAGAAGCTCTGGGCAAATTGGGGCAGTCCGATCAGTGCCAGTCCAAGCGTTAGCCCGATCGCCACTGCTGCCGTCATTGTCCAAAACAGCCAGTCTTTCTGCGGATAAAGCAACAGCCCAAACACACACCACAGCAGCAGCGACAGCAGATCGCAGGTTTTTTCAAACACCACCAGCGACAGGGCAAGGGTTCCGCTCAAATGCCCCCGATCGCGGATAAAATAAGCCTTCGCAATATCGCCCATCTTGGAGGGCAGCACCATGTTTAGCACGCTGGCTGCCAGAATGAGCTGATTTGCCTCGCCAAAGCCCAGCCGGGTTCCAGGCGGCATCAACTGCTGCAATCGCCAGGCAGTAAACATTGTCAGGGGAATCACCATGCCCAGGCTCACCACCATCCAGAATCGATCGCTGTTTTGAAACACCTGCAGCAGTCCGGCAAAGTCAATTCTCCAGTAGATGACTGCCAGAATAAATAGGCTGACAACGATCGAAATGAGACGCTTCATAGGAGGAGATTCAAGCGCTGAAGAACTGCCTGCTGCAACACATTCTGCTATACCTTATCCCGAAATGGTGCTCTGTTCCCTTGGGTTGACTGCCTCCCGCTCCGGCAGAACTGGTATTCTTAACCATAACGAAGTAATGCCACGTTTACTTTCAACAAGCTGTGACAGGTCAGGTTTGCAGGCATTGTGCTGCCGTTGCTTCGGTGTTGTGATTTTGGTGTTGTGATTTTGGTGTTGCAATTTCAGCCAGTGGCACAACAGCGATCGCCTACAGCAGTTCGTTGCAGCAAACCGAGGAATCAGGAAGATGATTATTTTATTAATTTTGTTTACAGCGATCGTCATTCTCGGATGGGGGTTTTATCGGGCAAGACCGTTTGGCAAGCTGGGGATTCTTGCCTGGCTCCAGGCTGTCGCGCTGATGGCACCCTGGCTACTGTTGTTTGGCGCGCTGGCAGTGGGCGTCACATTTAATCTTGCGATCGTGCTGCTGCTGCTGCTGGTCTCGATCGCGGTCTATATCCTGCTAGGGCGGCGGCTGCGGGCATCGGCAGAGGAAGCCGGAATGCTAAACTCGGTCTCGTCTCAGTCCACCCCTTCAGAAGAAGCCGCGATCGATTGCCAGGTTCCCGAAGCCCCGGACAACACAGCGGCACAGCCTGCGCCTCAGCCTGCCGAAAAGACTGCCGTTCCTTCGATGCCTGCGGAAGAGATTCAGACGATTAAGGGCATTTTTGGCGTAGAAACTTTCTTTGCCACCGAAACAATTCCCTATCAGGAAGGGGTGATTTTTAAGGGCAATCTGCGCGGCGAGGTTCAGCCCACCTTCGATCGACTCACAGCAAACCTGCAAGCGCGGGTGGGCGATCGCTATCGGCTGTTTATGCTGGAGGGCGCGGAAGGAAAGCCTGTGGTGATTGTGCTGCCTCGCGCTCCAGAAAAAAAATCGGTGGCAATTGCGCAGTGGGTTCTCTCGCTGGTGCTAATTGCAGCAACGATCGCAACCTGCCTGGAAACGAGCGGACTGCTGCTCAGCTTTGACTTTTTCAGTGAGCCAACGCGCTGGCGAGAAATTTTGCCGATCGCTTCTGGGGTTTTGCTGGTGCTGGCAGTCACGGAAATTGCCCATCGGGTCGCCGCCGCGCAATACCAGATTCGCCTCAGTCCGCCCTATTTTATTCCCACCTGGCAGATTGGCTCGTTTGGCAGCTTCTTTCGCTTTGAGTCGGTCTTGCCCGATCGAAATCGTCTGTTTGACATCGCCTTTGCCGGATCGGCGGCAGGAGGGGTGGTTGCCCTGAGCCTGCTGGTGATTGGGCTGCTGCTTTCCCGTCCCGACAGTTTTTTTCAGCTCCCTGCCGAGTTCTTTGAAGGGTCGCTCCTGGTGGGAACGCTGGCGCGAATCGTGCTGGGCAAAGGGCTACAGCAGTCTCTCGTGGCAATTCATCCCCTGGTGCTGGTCGGCTGGATTGGGCTGGTGATTACGGCAATTAACCTGATGCCAGCGGGTCAGCTCAATGGGGGGCGGATTGTGCAGGCAATCTACGGCAGAAAGGTGGCAGGACGAACAACCTTCGCGACGCTGATTGTGCTGGGTCTGGCTTCTCTGGTGAATCCGCTGGCGCTCTATTGGGCAGTGCTGATTCTATTTTTGCAGCGCGACCTGGAACGCCCAGCCCTGAATGAATTAACCGAACCAGACGATGCCCGTGCGGCGCTGGGGTTGCTGGCGCTGTTTCTGATGGCGGCAACGCTGCTGCCCCTCACGCCTGGGTTAGCGGGTCGGCTCGGCATTGGTAGTTCTTTTTGAGGTCAATCTTTGAGGTCAATCTTGAGGTCAATCTGATGGCGGCAACTCCCCCCGTAATTCTGGTGTTCGACATTGGTGCATTAGCCGGAGCAAACCCTGCCGAATGGCGAGAGTTCTCGCGGGTGGGAAGCTGCTGCATCCCGCAGGTGATCTATGAAGAGATGAAGCTGCTGTTTGATCGATCGCCTGACCCAGACCTGGAGCGAATCGCTAAATCGTTTAACCGTTTCTATGCGTCGAGCGGTTGGCGCATTACAGATATTAGTGCATCCCATGCGGCGTTCAAGGTGGCTTCCGGGCAGGCGCTAACCCGTCGAGCCAGGCTCTCGCTAGCGGTGGGGCGCTGTGGCTACGGGCTGGCTCAAACCTATCCGGGCAGTCTGGTCGTTGTGGCAACCCAGGATCGATCGCTGCTGCAACGGTTGTATGACCTTCCCTGCGTCAATCTCTGTGGCGTTCCAGTCGAGTCGCTGCTGCAGTGGAGCCGGACAGGACAACGCCCCGTGCAGGTGAGCCAGCGGCTTCAGCAGTTTCGCGTCGTTCACGATCTGCCGCCCAATACTGTCCTGGCAAGCGAGGGCTATCAGCGCACGTCTCCAACCCGCCTTTCGGCAACTCCCCTGACGCCGATGAAAAAAGTCTCGTCCGTTCCCGACTGGTTGCCCGATTTTGTGTCGCTGCTGCTGGCGGCAGGCGGACTGGCAGTGGCAGGCTATTTTGTCTGGCAAATTGTCCACAGTCCTCAGGTGCAAGAGCTGTTTTCGCGCCCGGTCAGTCCCCAATCGCGTTTAGGAACTCACTCCCGATCGCAGGCTTGACATAATTTTGAACATTGGCTAACCTGATAAAGGTGAAGTAAACGACACAGTTAACTGAAGCGGTCACTGATGGAGTGGTCAACAGCTTGTCTAGTCAGCGGACTGTTCGACTGTATTTTAGTCGGTAAATCATTTCATCACCGTTCATTTCATCACCGTAAGGTTCACCTTATCACCGTAAGGTTCACCAAATAGATACGCCCCCATCGTCTAGAGGCCTAGGACACCTCCCTTTCACGGAGGCGACGGGGATTCGAATTCCCCTGGGGGTATCGCTCAATTTACGCGAGCTGCGCTATCGAGGCAGTAGCCGCGAGGAGTAGTTGCGCTGGCTGCGCGAAGTCTGGCACGATACTTAGGCACTGCACCAGGAAGGCGTTCCGATTCAGGCGGTCATGGTCTGGTCGCTGCTGGGGGCTTATGACTGGAACTCGCTGCTGACCCGTGCTGACGGCATTTGCCAGGATCTGTGAAACTCGCGGTATTCCCCATCGGCTGCTGTCTCGCCGGGAGATAAATATTACTCAGCCTGAATCGTCGATCGCGTTCTGGCAGCGCTGAAACCCTGGGCGGCGGTCAACACAGCGGGCTATGTGCGGGTGGATGACGCTGAACATGAACCCCACGTTGGTCGGCAAATCAATGCAGAAGGGGCAGCCATTCTGGCGCAGGCTTGCGTGCAGCGAAATATCAGCTATGTGACGTTTTCCTTGGATCTGGTGTTTAACGGCAATCAGACCCAGCCCTATCTGGAAAGCCACGATGTCTCGCCGCTCAACGTTTATGGACACAGCAAGGCAACTGCGGAATAGTGGGTGCTGTTTGCCCATCCCTGTGCCCTAGTGATTCGCACCAGCGCCTTTTTTGAACCCTGGGATCAGTATAATTTTGTAACAATCGCCCTCCGAACCCTTGCCGCAGGAAAACCCTTTGTCGCCGCCGAAGATGCGATCGTTTCCCCCACCTATGTGCCCGATCTGGTCAACACCACGCTGGATCTGATAATCGACGGCGAATGCGGCTTGTGGCATCTGGCAAATCCGGGGGCAATTACCTGGGCAAACCTGGCACGGCAGGCAGCAGAAATGGCAGGACTGCGATCGGCTCAAACTGAAGCCCGCCCACTCAGCATCTCGGCTTTACGGCTCCGCGTCCGCTGTATAGTGTTCTTTCCAGCGATCGGGTGTTGTTGCCAACACTCGATCGGGCGGTATTTGGAAGAACGGCAGCAAGCTTGAGAAAAAAGATAAGCTAGAGTCGCCTTACGTACAACCTGTGCGTAAATCTTGCGGATCTTTAGGATCAAGGAGGCTGTGATGCAATCGATTAAGGCAGCTTCTCGTGCGCTGCATCGGGTGGACTGTCACGAGTTAGATAAGCAGACTTTAGCGTTGTTTCTAACCCCTGGAGCCGATCCCTACGAGGAAACCGAAGAATTTTTGTTTGACTGCGAAATGCGGGCAGATGAGCTGCCCCGTTTCCTGCGACGAGCACTGCTGGAGTTTCAGGTGCATTCCAATGCGGAAGGGATTTTGCTGCTGCAAGGATTGCCGATCGAACCCGGTCTGCCGCAGATCCACACGCCGCTGGATGCAAAGCAACCGATCGAAAAGAAAACCCATGTCAGCGAACGCTCTCTGGCAATGATTGGCAGTCGTCTGGGTCATCTGGTGTCCTACATCCAGGAGAAAAATGGCGACCTGTTTCAGAATCTGGCTCCGGTCAAAGGAACAGAGAAAATTCAGGCTTCGAGTGGTTCTCAGGTGCGGCTGCAGTTTCATCGCGAGACGGTGTTTCATCCCTATGCACCGGAGTATTTGCTGCTCTACTGTCTGCGTCCAGATCACGATCGCGTTGCTGAAACCACCTATGCCAGCATCAGTCATGCTTTGCCGCTGTTGTCAGACGAGCATCGAGCGCTGTTGTTTCAGCCGCTCTATCGAACCGGGATCGACTATTCCTTCGGCAATCTACAAACGGTGAAGGGCAATGGTCCGGTGCTGCCTGTGCTGTATGGCAATCGTCATGACCCGTTCCTCAACTACGACGAGGATTTGATGACGGCAGTGACGCCTGAGGCAGAAGTGGCTCTGGAAGCCCTTAAGGATGCGATCGCCTCGGTTTATCGTGGGGTCAAGCTCAACTCTGGCGATTTGCTCTGCATCGACAATCGGCGCACGGTTCATGGACGGTCTTCCTTCGTACCGCGCTACGATGGCTTCGATCGCTGGCTGCAACGATCGTTTGTAGTGCGCGATCTGGGCGAGTCGGCAATCGATCGGCAGCCCGGAGAACGGGTGATTCGCACGAAGTTCTAATCTTTGGGGATTCATGCAACTGCATTTTCTGGAAGGGATCGCGCAGTTTCAATCTGTTACAAATTTGAGCGATCGGGTTCAGTCTCACCTGCTTCAACATGAAGCCGAGCATAATTTGCTGCTGGCACTGCTGCTAAGGTGGATCGAGTTTCCCGATCGCTTTCCTGATCCGCCGCGTCTGGCTGTTGTCGAGGAAAATGGAGAGATTCTGGCGATCGCATTCCAAACGCCACCGCATAAATTGGTGCTGTCGAAATGCAGCCAGCAGGAGGCTTTAACCCTGATTGCAGAAGCACTGGCACAGCATCAGATTGCTTTACCGGGCGTGAGTGGGTTGGTGGCAGAAGCAGATCATTTTGTCCAAACCTGGCATCAGCTCACCGGACAGGCTTTTCTGTTAGCCATGCGGCTGAGAATTCACCAGCTTGTTGCTGTGCAGCCGATCGCCATCTCTCCAGGCGAGCTGAGACAGGCAACCATCAACGATCGCCCTTTGCTGCTGAAATGGTACGCAGATTTGACGCAAGAAGCGATTCCAACTTTTTCTGAGGACGTTGCGCGTAGCGTTGATAATAGTCTCAAGGCAGAAAGCATTTATTTGTGGGAAGATAGCCAGCCCGTTTCTCTAGTCAGCGGCAGAAAGGCTCTTCCGGCAGCAGGCAGAATTGGTCCCGTTTACACGCCCCCCGAACATCGACGCAAAGGATACGCAACGGCTTGTGTGGCTGCCTTAAGCCAAATATTGCTCGACCGGGGCTGTGAGCGATGCTTTTTGTTTACCGACTTGACAAACCCAACATCAAATCACATTTACCAAACGATCGGCTATCAGCCGCTTTGTGATTGGCATGAGTATGGGGAAGGCTGAGTCAATTGCAGCAGGTGAAATTAGAGTGCGATTCCTAACAGAAAGCTTGCAGTAATTGATAAGCCATTTCCGATTCCAGTTGTAAATAACAGCATTAAGATAAATAAGCTGTAGGGGCTATTTTGATATGCCTTTAAACCAGGAAAGAATTCACTTACTGCATGAAAGCCATCTAGCGGCGGCACAGGCAGCAGATTGAACAGAAACAACATCATGTTCGTTAGCGCTGCGTAGAACATTAGGTTGTAGAACGGCAAATAAAAAGTCAGGCTAGCTGAATCGCTAATTAGAAAAAATTTAATGACGTTTGCTAAGAAGAGAGCGATTGCCAGATTCGCAAAAGGACCAGCAAGAGAAACGATGATATTGCCCCACTTTAAAGAGCGAAATTTGGCAGGATTTACAGGCATTGTGCCCCAAGCAATTCCTGTAAGGCAGAGCATTACCAGCGATGCTTGTCCCATGTGAGTAACTGGATTGAGCGTCATGTGACCTGCACGAACAGGCGTATTGTCTCCGTAGGACATTGCAGCCCAACCGTGTGCAAGTTCATGAATAACGATCGAAATGATGACAATAAGTATTGTTTGAATGTAGAGCAGGGGATTTGAAAAGAGCAACGTTACAAATGGCATAGGTCGATTTTTCAACTGATAGGAGTTAGCAGAGAATTTGGCTTGATGTCAATTCAGCCTTTTAGATAAGCAAAAAGCACTTACATTAATCAATGCGATAGCTTAGGAGGAAAAACATAAAGCGTAACTAGCATAATAACGATAGTGATTTGCTGATGCGAAAATGCTGACGAATTGTTCAACTTATTGCATTGCCAAAATCCTGCTCCTCCGCGATGAGTTGGCGGGAAGCAATCTCCAGGATTGACAGTCAACATAGAACTGGAAGATTTATCTATAACAGGCAGGAGGGCAGCCAGAATTAAAATTAGGATAATTTTCCGAAAAAAATAAGTTGCGAACCTGGTACGATTCGCTCTAATTTGGTAGTTCACCCTTGGAAGCATAAACTAAGAGTTAGAGTAAATAGCAAAGTAGTAAATTCAGTTAATTCGCCTTTTGTTTGTTATGCGATGTAACTTGATTCTCTACTTCTTGAAAACTCAAGATTGTTTCATCTTATAACTTTAAATAGAATTGTTATGAAATCGCGATAGTACTGAGCGATTATGCTTAAGGTGAATATTTATAAGCATTATTACTGATTTGCCAGTTATGCCCACCCAGTCAATCAATCTATCCCAACTCCAGCAGCAGATCACCCTTCATCTGGAACAAACCCGATCGATTCACAATCCAGTTGAGCTATTGGCACATGGAGAAGCGAACGTTATTTTTCGATTGGGCGATCAACAGCTTATTCGGGTAGCGGTAAATACGCCCAATCAGCGGTTTGAAGGAGATATTCGGCGCGTTACAAAATTTGAGAAATCGATTCTTGAATATCTCAACGGCACTGAAATTGGTCATCAATTCATTGCGGCACAGCTAGAGCGATCGCATGATTTTTCCTATACTTATCTGATTACTAGCTATCTTCCAGGAATTTCATTAGACTATAGCCGATCGCATCTTCAAAAGTGTGCTGAAACCCTGGCTAAACTTCATTCCCTACCATTTCAGAAACATTATTCGATCGATCGCCTGAAAGATGCTGTCCCAACCATTCAAAATCCGTTAACGCTGTTTTATCAGGAAGCAAGGCAATATGCTCAGCCCTATCTAGATTCTACCGGAGCTGATCCAGAAGTTGTATCGATGATTGAGGCAGTGCTAAAAGCGGCTGAGAAAAATTTGTGGCGCGAGGAATGGCTGCGTGAATTTCCTTATGTTTGTCTGGTACACAGCGATCACACTTATGAAAATTGGGTCGTGAACGATCGTCAGGCGCATTTAATTGATTGGGAGTGGGCAGAGCTAGGCTCTCCTGCCGGGGATCTGGGACATTTTCTTTCTCCCGTCACGATTATTCGTCGTCACAGTTACCGTTTACCTGAAGCTGATCGCGCGTTCTTTTTGCAGTGCTATTATGACATGCTGGAGAATCGCGAGTTAGCCGACCGAATTGCCCGACATTTTGCTGCCTTTGGAGCCTATCCGGCAGTGCGATCGCTGTGCTGGACAGCAGGCTATTGGATTACGGCAAATCGCTGGTATGCTAACTCAGAGGAAAGCCCCAGCGCCAGGGAACGCATGAGACGACTGGAACAAAGCCGTCAGCAGTTTCCCGAACTGTGGCAGGACGTAATGCGCTGGCTGGAGGAGACGGGTGCAGATTAGCAAATCGAGCCGAGCAATCGGGTTTAATTTGTCTGGCTTCGGGCAGGCGGGAAAGGCATATCTGCTGCTGCTGCCGGCGCTGAGTGTTATCGGCATTTTGTTTGGTGGCGGTCTGGTTCTGGCACTGCTGCAAAGCTGCGGGCTGTTAACCATTCTTGGCTCAGGACAGCCGACTCTCGCAGCCTATCGATCGGTTCTGAATAATCCAGAGTTCTGGCGATCGCTGTGGCTCAGTTTTTATATTGCGATCGTCTCCACGGGACTTTCGGTCATTTTCAGCATCGGGTTAGCGCTACTGCTGCGATCGGCAGGACGCTGGGCAAGTTTTGCCTGTCAGATCACGCTGCCCATTCCCCATCTGGTTGGCGTAACCGCAATGCTGCTGCTGCTGGCTCCGAGCGGTTTGCTGTCGCGGATTGCCTTTGTGCTGGGCTGGATTCAGTCCGATCAGGATTTTCCACTGCTGGTCAACGACGCTGCCAATATTGGCGTGATTTTGCATTTTCTCTGGAAAGAAATTCCCTTTATCACGCTGATTCTCTTAGCCGTTCTGCGCGGCATCAATCCCGGATATGAAACACAGGCGCGGGCGTTGGGCGCAAGTCCCTGGCAGTGTTTCTGGAATGTCACCTTTCCGATGATGAAGCCGGGAATTTTATCGTCCAGTCTGATTGTCTTCGGCTATATTTTCTCTTCCTTTGAAGTGCCATTCTTGCTGGGTTCAACCCGTCCCCGCACCTTACCCGTTCTTGTTTACCGATCGTTTACAGATAGTGATTTAGCGCGTCGTCCTGAGGCGATCGCACTTGGGTTAATTCTGGCAATGATTGCGATCGGACTAATTGTGATTTATCTTCAACTTACTTGTCGTCGTCAAACTTAAATCCCTTTGCCCATCTTTTATCTCAAATCCTGATGTTATGCTTGCAAGAAAAGCATTCCAGAGATATTCCTGATGAAGACTCGTAGTACCGTGATTCTCTACAAGGAAGAGAATCTGTATATCGCTGAGTGTCCGAAGGTTGGCACGGTTGATCAAGGTGAGACGATCGAACAGGCGATCGAAGGCTCCAAAGAAGCAACACGGCTGTATTTGGAAGAATTTTCCCTTCCTGAAACTTCTCCTGGATTTGTAGCTAGCATTGAGGTTAGCGATGCCGAAGCTGCCGCGAATCTCCACTAGAGAAGCAATTCGAGCACTGGAACGTTTAGGATTTGAGCAAGTTCGTCAAACCGAAAGCCATATGGTGATGAATTTATCGAAAGCCTCTGAGATGCGAAACGGCTTGCTTGTTCTTATCATCGTCGTGCTATTCCTGCCGTTCCTGCCGCTGTTGGTCTGGTCATTCGCGCAAGGGTGGTTTTTTCCGCAGCTTTTGCCCGCTCAGTGGACGCTGGAGCACTGGACAGAAGTTTTCTTTGGCACGGCAAGAGTCGCAGAAGGACTGCTGCAAAGTTTGACGATCGCTTTAATTACCACGGCTCTATCGCTTGTAGTTGGGCTTCCGGCAGGGCGAGCATTGGGAATGCTGGAGTTTCCCGGAAAAGAAGTGTTGAAGCTGTTTTTGCTAACACCCATTATTGTGTCTCCGCTGGCGACGCTGATGGGAATTCAGTTTTTGCTAATTCGGCTAGGGTTGAGCGGAACGCTGGCAGGCGTTGTGCTGGTGCATTTGATGCCGACGATTCCCTACATGACGCTGGTATTAGCGAGCGTGTTTGCGAATTTTGAAACGGGCTACGAAATTCAGGCGCGATCGCTCGGAGCCTCTTCCGTTCAGACTTTTTTGCAGGTGACGCTGCCGCTGATTGCGCCCGGTGTGGTAGTGGGTGCGCTGTTTGCGTTTCTCATCTCCTGGAATGAATTTTTGCTCACATTCATCGTGGGAGGCGGACGGGTGTTTACGCTGCCAATGGTGCTGTTTACGCTCTTGCAGGGTGGCAATAATGGGTTAACCGCAGCCGTTGCCATTACCTCGCTCGTTCCCGGTTTAGTATTCTTAGTGCTGGCGGGTCGATCGCTGCAAAACGAGGCGGCGTTAGGTGGCTTGGGAAATGTTTAGCCGGAACGTTCAGGAAACCTGATGGAACATCTACTGCTGCAAAATCTGACCAAACGCTTTCAAGACGTGGTGGCAGTACAGGATTTATGGCTCAGCGTCAGTGCGGGCGAAATCCTGGCGTTATTGGGTCCTTCGGGCTGCGGCAAATCGACAACGCTGCAGCTAATCGCGGGAATGCTGCGACCTGACAGCGGATCGATCGTCCTGGATGGTAAAACCCTTAATGCTGTGCCGCCCGAAAAGCGAGATATTGCCCTGGTGCTTCAGCGCGGCGTGCTGTTTCCGCATCTGACCGTGGGTGAGAATGTGGGGTTTGGGCTGAAAATGCGCGGCGTGAATCGGGTCGATCGCGAATCGAAAGCAAAAGCAATTCTCAGGCAGGTGCAGCTCGAAGGCTTCGCAACTCGAAAACCCTCTGAGCTTTCTGGCGGTCAGGCACAGCGCGTTGCCCTGGCACGATCGCTGATTATTCAGCCCAAGCTGCTGCTGCTGGATGAACCTTTGTCTGCGCTGGATGCCAATTTGCGCGAAGAAATGCAGGAGCTGATTCTGCAATTGCAGGCGGATACGGGGATCACCATGCTGGTGGTGACGCACGACCAGTCAGAGGCGGTGGTGATGGCGCAGCGGATCGCGCTGATGTTTGATGGCTGCTTACGGCAGGTCGCCCCTTCAGAGAAGCTTTATCGTCAGCCTGTCGATGAAAGAACGGCTCGGTTTATGGGCGGCGTGAATTTTTTTGAGGCTGAGGCGATCGGAACTTGCTGGCAAATCAATCATCACCAAACACTCACTAGCCACCAATCAACAGCGGGGAAAGTTTGTGTCACCATTCGCCCCGAACAAATCCAGGTGTTTCCTGAAGCGATCGAGACGGTGAACTGCATCCAAGCCACGGTAACAGCAAATCGGTTTATGGGTACACAGCGACGACTCACCCTGACTGCCCAGGATTTTACCCTGCAAGCCTGGACGACTCCAACTCAGGATTGGGGCATTGGTCAACAGGTCTGGGCAGTGCTGCCGCCTGACGCGCTATGGTGTTTTTCGAGCGCAGGTACATCGTTCTCAGGATAGAAGTTCTGATTGTTGGAGCATATTTCTAGCAATCTTCAAACAATCTGTAGTTGAGATAGCAAGTGTGTACACAGCTCATAAAGTTTTATGAATAAACTAGTTTTATGAATAGACTATTGATTGGACTGTCCGATTTCGCCTAGTTTTTGTCGTTACCCTTCAATCCACATTCTTCACTTCCCATGATCGATTCCCTCTCGCGTCGTCGGTTTCTGCTGCTGTCTGGCAGTGCCTGTTTAGCAACGTTCATGAGCAATTGCGCTCAAAATCAGCAGTCTGTTGCCCCCTCCAATTTTGATCCCCAAACGGCTTCCTGGGATGAGGTGCTGGCGGCGGCGAAGGGAACGGCCGTTAATTGGGCAATGTGGGGCGGCAGCGATAATATCAATGCGTTTGCCGATCGCTGGGTTGCTGAGCAGCTTAAAACCAAATACAGCCTGACGCTGAATCGAGTTCCGCTCAACGATACGGTCGAAGCGGTGAATAAAGTTGCGGGCGAGGTGCAGGCGGGGCAAACCAAAGGCGGCAGCATTGACCTGATTTGGATCAACGGCGAAAATTTTCGCACCATGCGACAGGGAAATTTGCTGCTTGGGCCCTTTACCGACAAGCTACCTGCAATGCAGCACTATGACCTGAATAACCCGGCGGTTACGTCTGATTTTGGTCTGCCGATCGACGGTTTTGAGGCTCCCTACACGGGATCGTATTATGTGATGGCAATGGACAGCGCCAGGGTCGATCGTGCGCCCACAACCTATCAGGAGTTGCTCGATTGGGCAAAAGCCAATCCGGGACGCTTTGCCTACGCTGCCCCCCCTGCCTTTGACGGCAGCCGCTTTTTGCTGACGATCCTCTATGGTGTGACGGGAGGCTATCAGCAATATGCAGGCGCAAAATTCAATGAAACGCTGTGGAACCAGAATGCGCCGCGGGCTGTGAGCTTTTTGAAGGAACTGGAGCCTTATCTCTGGCGACGGGGCGAAACCTATCCGCCCACCCAGACTCGCCTGCAGGAGCTGTTTGCCAACGGAGAAATCTGGATCATGCCCGTGTTTGTCTCGAACGTGGCAGAAGGGTTGGCAGCCGGACAGTTACCCAGGACGACAAAAGCTTTTACAATTCCGGGTGTGTCGCTCAACGATCCGTCGTTTACGGCGATTCCGGTGAATGCCAGCAATCCGGCGGGTGCAATGCTCCTCGCCAATCTCCTCGCCAGCCCAGAAGGGCAACTGCAAAAGTTTAAGCCAGAGGTTTGGGGCGATCCGCCTTTGCTGGATGTGGCGAAAGTGCCGCCCGAACTTCGGCAGGAATTCACACAGGTCGAAGCAGCCTACGGCATCCCGCTTAAGGAGTTGACAGAAAATACCGTCCCGGTTGTGAATGCGGAATATACAACTCGCCTAGAGGATCTTTGGGAACAGGAAATTGCCCAGTAGAGTATGGTTCAGCGACTGGTCACGCTCTGTATTTCCGGATTGGTTGCTTTCCTTCTTCTTGTGAGTCTACTCTTTCACCTCAGCATTCTCCTGGTTATGCACGTTATCATGCGCGTAGGACGATGAGCCTGAGCAGTTTCCGTTGTTCGTGTCCTATGCCGATTCGTATCCAAGGATTATCTATGGTTTTTAAGGAGCGTCAACCTCGTCCGAAGGGGGTCATCGAAGCCGATCGCCTTTTAGAACTTCATCTTTACCCTGGCAATCAATGCAACCGCGACTGTGAGTTTTGTACGGTCTTTGGAACGCCAAAGGGATGGTATCAAGACTACACCGAAGATCATTTAGAGGCAGCGCTGCGAACGATCGTCCGAACGCCTCAGGGAACGCTAAAGTTTTTTGGCGGAGAACCGACGCTCCACCCCCAAAATGTGATTTGGGCAATTCATTATTTACGCCAGCGAGAATTTGAAGGATCGATCGTCATTTATTCCAACGGGATACAGGCAGAACGCCTGCTGCAAATCCTCCAGTCTGATCCGCTCAACCGCACCACCGCATCGCTGAATTACTCGATCGCCACCGGAGACGGCGCACCGCCAATGCCGCACAAATCGCTGGAGCTGCTGGAGGCATATGAGCAGGCGCATCCAGGCACGATCGCGATCGGGCATCCCGATATTGTCGATTCCGGGCGAGGTGTTGATCTGTTTACCGGAGAAGCCAGCCGCCCCAAGGTGAATTCCCGCTGTCCCCACTGCTATCCGGTTCTCACCAGCGAAGGCAAGTTTCACGCCTGCCCCTTTGCGATCGAAAATCGGTCTGCTCATTTTCAGCTAGGCGACATTCACACCGATGCAGCGATCGTTGCCCAAAACTTCCGCGCCTTTTTCAACTGGCTTGATACAGTTCACGAACCCTACGCCGTTCAGCACGAACTACCCGCCTGTACCGTTTGCTGGAAGCATTTAGATCAATTGCCCACATCCGCTTATGAAGATTCAGTCGAATCGATCGCAGCACCCTGAATCGAACCTGAATTATGAATTGAGAATCCTAAATTGAATCGTTGAATATATCGCTTTTTCCACTCTGGTCAGGGACAGGGGGTGTGGGGGCTTTCTCTTCGTCCAGGGTTCTGCCCCTGCACCCCATTTCTTGGACTCCATCAGCCTGAAAAAGGCTGTAGATATGAGTTGGATAATCGGGCGATCGTCATTTGATTCGCGATTCATTTCCACCAATCTGTCTAAATTATGAGTGAACAAATGGTAAACGCTGCTTACGATTGAATCGGTCAATCAGCCTCTATCAAATGGTAGGGAGATCCCTACCATTCGCCTCGGTTTGAGTTGCAATCTGCTAGCGTAGGATCGTAGTGGTGTAGTCAAAGAATCATCGTGTCCGCAAACCGTGCGATCGTTCTAACCGGCTTAATGTCCTGCCTGCTCTCTCTGGGTGCTTGCTCAAACAGTCCCTGGGCACAGTCCCTGGAGCGATCGATCGCGGCAGACCCTCGACTGCAGTCCAGTCCTGCTGCGTCACCTGCCGAGGGCACTCAGGCACAGCTTCCAGACGATTTTCCCAGCGAAATTCCCCGCTATCCGCAGGCGCAGTTGATTGAGGCAAACCCAGGAAGCGGTCTCAACAGCGCGACGCAAACTCAGTGGGCAACGACAAATTCACCCGATCAGGTGCAGCAGTTTTACCAGACCGAGCTGAGTCGAAACGGCTGGCAATTGACTCAGCCTGCAACCCCCGGACAGCCTTTGACCGCCGTGCGAGACGAGCTACAGGCAACGATTACAATTCCACCGTCGATCGATCCCTCCCGCACCGTGTTTTCGATCGCCTATCAGTTGAGCGACACGGCTCAAGCCGCCCCCGACGCAATCAACTCTCCCGGAGCGGTTCCCCAACCCGGCGATCCTAATTTTGTCGGTCCTGTGCCATCAGGAGACGCGATCGTCCAGTCACCCAGCCCCTTGCCCGCTTCTGGCAACACTGCTTTTACCGATCTGGATCAGGCTCCCCCTGCCCTGCGATCGTTTGTGGTGGATCTGGAACAGCTCAATGCACTCCCCCTGCAGGGAACCAACGTCGCGACGGCAGGGGCAAATGAATTTAAGCCCAATCAGGCAATTACTCGCCGTGAATATGCAAGATGGCTGGTGACTGCCAACAATTTGCTCTACGCTAATCAACCTGCCCGACAGCTTCGGTTAGCGGCTCCCTCTGAACAGCCTACCTTCCAGGATATCAAGCCGACCGATCCAGACTTTGGTGCGATTCAGGCGCTGGCAAATGCAGGGCTGATTCCCAGTCCCCTTTCCGGCAGCAGCACAACGGTTACATTTCGCCCCGATGCCCCCCTGACGCGAGAAGACCTGCTCCTCTGGAAAGTGCCGATCGACACCCGTCAGACCCTTCCCAATGCTTCGATCGATGCCGTCCAGCAAACCTGGGGGTTTCAGGACACTGCCCGGATTGCTCCCCCGGCGTTGAAAGCAGTGCTGGCAGACTATCAAAACGGCGATCAGTCCAACATCCGGCGTGCCTTTGGCTATACCACGCTGTTTCAGCCGAAGCGATCGGTGAGCCGCGCAGAAGCCGCTGCTGTTCTCTGGCATTTTGGCACACCAACCGATGGCGTGACTGCTAAAGATGCCATTCAGAGCGGCACTAAGCCTGCCCCAACCGGACCTTAATGCTTCAACGGAAACCAGGGATGATATGATTTCCCTTAAGCTAGGGGTGCCTGATTTTGCGTCAGGCTGAGAGTATACCCTCGGAACCTGAGACTGGGTAATGCCAGCGGAGGGAAGCGTTGATTGCGGTCACTTGCACCAAAACCGACGGGCGATCGATCCAGCAATAGCGGCTGTGCAGATTCTCTATAAGCGGGTCTGTGCGGTTCTACAGCGGCGATCGTCGGGGACGAGGTCTCACTACACCCTGGGCTTGAATCGTTCAAGTGAAGGGATTTATTGCAATGACAGTTGAAGCGATTGGATTAATGGTGCTGCTGGTGACGGCGGGTGGCTTTGCGCTGCTCGGACTGATTCACGCCAGTCAGCAAACGATCAACCTGGAAGAATATTTGATTAGCCGCAATCGTCTGGGAAGCTGGCTAGCGTTTGCCACCATTTTGGCTTCTGCAATGGGCGTATGGATTTTGTTTAGCCTGCCGGAAGTGGGTGCGACGAGTGGCATTGCCGGAATTATCGGCTACGGCATCGGGCAAGCAGCCCCAGCAGCGATTATTGCGCGCATTGGTCCTCGGATTCGCAGGCTGATGCCCCACGGACATTCGCTTAATGAATATGTGCTGCATCGGTTCGGCAGTGCCATGTATGGGCTGACGCTGGCGATCATTTTGTTTTATATGTTCATATATCTCACCGCCGAGCTGACCGGAATTGCCAAAGCGGTGCAGATTATTGCCGATGTGCCCCTGGGCTGGACGGCGCTGGTGGTGATCACCGCAACCTTTCTCTACACGACTTACGGTGGGTTAGGTGCAACTGTGTTTACCGATGCAGTGCAGCTCGTGGTGATTGTGCCGCTGCTGGCAATTTGCGCCGGGGTGGCGATCGTCTCCCTCAACGGGTTTGAGGCTGCGCTGCAGCCCGTTCGCATCAACACTCCCGAACTGCTGTCTCTAAGTAACCTTCCTGGCATCAAATTTGGCGCGACGCTGATTATTGCTATCATTGCTGCCGAAATGTTTAACCAGACGAACTGGCAGCGCATCTATGCCTGTCGCAGTGACGCAACCGTGACTCGCGCTTTTTGGGGTGCGGCAGTGGGAACGTTGCCCATGCTGTTTGTTGCAGGTGGGATGGGTTTGATTGCCAGTCAGTTTGGCTTCACAGACGATCGCGCCTTTTTCTCGCTGCTGGAGCGGCTGGAACTGCCCGTCTGGTTTCTGATGGGCGTGCTGGTGCTGGCACTGGCGCTGGTGATGAGTACGATGTCTTCACTGCTGAATGGCGTTGCCAGCGTGCTGGCCGGAGATCTAATGCGGCTGATGCCCCACCTGCAAACCAGCGGCTTGCTGCGTGCCTCGCGTTTCATTACGGTGGCGATCGGTCTTCCGGCGATCGGCATTGCAGCACAGGGTTTTAATGTGCTGTATCTGTTTCTGCTCGCTGATCTGGTTTGTGCGGGCGCTGTTTTTCCCATGATTTACGGACTCTATGCCCGTCGCCTCACCGGAACGATGGCTTTCTGGAGTTCGGTGATCGGCATTGCTGCCGGAGCTTTGTTCTTCCCCCAATCAGATTTTACTGCCTGGACTCCGCTGCCCTTTGCAGGCGACCTGCTGGTGAGCTTTGTCGTGCCTGTGATTGTCTCTGTCCTGATTGTGCTGATCTGGACGGCGATCGCTTCTCGTCAGGGCAACTCGCGCCTGTTTGACTTCTCCATTTTGCAAACCCAAATTCAGCTTTATGGCGATCAAGTGGAGGGAATGCCAGAAATGACGGAATAGGTTTCAACCTCGGCTTCAAACCGAGTGTGCAAATTCGGGAGGCTCCAGGAGGCTGTCATTTGGTTGGTATACGGTCTACTCTGCCTCCCCCTTTTTTCCGTATTTTTTAAGTCGATCGACTGAATTAAACCGAAGATCAATTATCTTTCGTGGGATGCGTTACGCTGCGCTAATGCATGATTTTTTCGAGTTTTGATGCGTTATCCTTGAGCCATCCTGTTCCGGTGGCTTACTGATGGTCTACTGATTATCGATTGACTGAGGCTGCTTCGGGATCGGCTGAGAAAACTGCCGCAGCGCCACCACACTTGCCCCGCACCCGATACTTCCCAGCACGAAAAACAGGTGATTGAGTGGCAACACTGAGACGATCGGCTGCACTCCAGCACCGCCCAGGGTCATTCCTCCGTCAAAGCCAGCCAGGAAAACGCTGTAAACTCGACCGCGAGCTTCGGGAGGCGCAGATAGAGACACCACGGCAGAGAGCACAGGAAACAGTGAGCCAAACCCCAATCCATAAACGATCGACCACAGCACCAGCAGGTCAGGTGCCAGCGATATTCCAATGAGCGCCGTTCCAGAGCAGAGGACAGCCAGACTCACAATCCAGCGACGAGAAAGGCGATTGCCCCAGCGCCCCAGCCCAAATCGGATCAGCACCGCCACAAGCGCATTCAGGCTATAAAACAGGGCAGCATTGGGCACAAACAGCGGCAGAAACGTTACAACCGCGCCATGCAGAAATGAATTGGTGAGAAAGAGCAGCGTTGCGTCTCGTATCGGATACCGCAGAATTGCCTTCCAGGGAAAGCCGCTCTGGGTTGGCTGGCGAGGCAGGGGCACAGCAGCCGACTTCCAGGGCAGCGGCAGACTGAGAACAATGCCAATCAGCGTCAGCCCTGCCATCAGCAGCACGGTGGCCAAAAATCCCCCCTGATGAAAGACCAGCGATCCCAGCAATGGTCCCAGCGAGAAGCCGATCGTATTACTCATTGCCAGATAGCCCAGCAACGCCGTCCGCCGCTCCACCGCAACCAGATCCACCAGCAGGGTTTGGGAAGCCGTGGCAAACGCTGCCTGACTGATGCCGTGCAGCACGCGCACCCCCATCAGCCACACCGGAGTGGGCGACCAGAGATAAAGCGGCAAAATTGCCAGCATGACCCCCAGCCCCAGCTCCAGCACTGGTTTGCGTCCCCAGCGATCGATCAGCCACCCAATCAGCGGGCGAAAACAAAGCAGCCCGATCGCCATTGCTCCCACCACAAAGCCAATTGGCGCGTCCTGCCAGCGTTGATTCACATACAGCGGCAAAACCGGAAACAGCACCGTGACTTGCGTGAAGTACACTAGCATTCCAGCGCAGATGCAGAAAAGCCACAAGCGATGGGTGCTGCTTGAAGCCTGGGGAAAGGCAGGGGGAGCATGCATGGGAAGCGATCGCCGCAAAGTTTGCTATCTTACATTCTTTCAGGTGTCTTTCCTAAAAAACTTTGTCAGTGCAGGCTTATTTTTCAAGCCTCTGATATCGGCGAGATCGATTGCCTTTCGCTTCTCCAGTTGAGGCTATTTTGATTGAGCTGCTTCAGACAGGAATTGGGACGGGTGATGATGGCTTCTGCTAAATCGATCGCCTGTTGAAGCTGTGCCTCATCAAGCTTGATTATGCAGCGATCGACTTTTGTTTCTTTTGCTTTGTTGTGGCTGATGTTTGCTTGGTTTTTCGTTTGGTCGGCTTAGCCGCTGCGGCTTCTTGTAAGGCTGCGGTATAGGTTTCCAGGACTGCCAGCACAGCGCGTTCTTCCTGACGAAGCTGATATTTAGCGGCTTCTACGGCTTCGATCGCTTCTTCAAGCTCCAGCAGAGACTGAGTCAGATCAAACAGCTTTTCTTCCAGATAGGCATCCAGAATGTTGGGATGAATGTAATATTTGCGGCAGGTTGCTGGACGGTTGCCCAGACGTTTGGCGGTGTTTTTAACGGCTTCGGTAACGTTCTTTTTTGCCTGAGTTTGAGACGTAAATAATCCGATCGTGTGAAGCTCTTGCAGGGCGTGAACCGTTCCCATCCAAGTGCGAAAATCCTTTGCGGTGAAGTTCTCCTGAGTAATCTCCTGGATATAGTCGTTCACGTCCTTGGAGTCGATCGTTTGACGTTCACCGTTTTCGTCGATGTATTGAAATAATTCCTGTCCCGGCACATCTCGACAGGATTTGACGATCCGAGCTAAGCGTCGATCGCCCAGTTCAATCTCGTGTTCTACGCCGCTTTTCCCGCGAAAGTGAAACACAATCTTGGTGCTGGTCACTTCAATATGATCGTCGCGCAGCGTGGTCAGTCCAAAAGATTCGTTTGTTTGCGCATATTCTTCGTTACCCACCCGAATCAGCGTTTTTTCGAGAAGCTGCACCACCGTTGCCAGCACTTTTTCGCGGCTTAAACCCAGCATCCGCAGGTGGCGATCGGTTTGTTCACGAATCACGGGAAGTGCCTGGGCAAAGCGCACCATGCGATCGAATTTGGTCTGGCTGCGAATTTTACGCCAGTCTGCATGATAGCGATACTGCTTGCGTCCTTTGGCATCGCGTCCCGTTGCCTGCAAATGCCCGTCAGGTAAGGGACAAATCCAAACGTCTGTCCAGGCAGGCGGAATAATCAACGCCTTGAAACGCGCCAGTTCTTCAGGATCGGCGATCGGATGACCGTCTACCCCCACATACACAAATTCTTCGCCCGATCGATGACGGCGAATACCGGGGATCGTGTCGCTAACGTAGCGTAAACCAACGGCTTTAGCGGATTCAATCGGATTTGTAACGGCTTCTGCGATCGATATCGATCCTGTCATAGATCCTGTCATAGCTCAAAGCGTGGATTGAATGAATCGTGGGATAGCTGGGTAAATCGTTTAAGACAAATAGGACAAGACAAACAAGACAAACAATTTTAACGATCGAAATGAATCAAATTAATTCTTCGGGATATTTATTCGGGATGTTTAAATTTAGAGATTAGAAACAGGGCTAGATGCATCGTGCAATCTGCCCCTTTATCGCTTCTTGAAAGGCTTATTAACCGCTAAAACGAAGGCTGTATCAACTTTCGCTCGGATAAACTATTGGATTCGCTTGGATTCGCTAAAATCCTTTAGCCGATCGTCACTTGACTGGTATCGACTGCAGTCGCGCCACTGACCCCACGAGCAACAGACACCATTTTCTGCACAATTTGCTGATTCGGGGCTTTCCCTTTCAAAACAACCGTGCTGCCAGTTTGAGCAACGTAGACCGTATCGATATCATCAATGCCGGGATCCTGATCAAATGCCAGCGCAACTCGCTTTGCCAGACCGCTTTGATCGTATTCGCCGTTCAAACCCACCCGTTCTGGGGGAATTGCTTCCTGAGTACTCGTTTGCGCTGCGGGTGCTTGTGCCTGGGGCTGATTTTGAGGCTGTTTTACGCCAAATAGTCTCTGTAGCCAACCCATTTGTATTCTCTCCTCAAAATTGGATTTGAAATTTGTTGTCAGGCTGTCTGGTTTGACAGTAATTCTATTAGAAACAATTAATTGTCATCAGCCATCAACCCACAGATGGAGGTGAGTGTATGTGTCCTAAAACAAGTCGTGAGCTTAAGTCGATCGATAATCTGCATCTCGCCAGCACCGGGGCAGCTCTTCACCCGAAGGAAAGATCAGCGTATCCTTGCCAATTTCTTCTGGCGGCTGCTCTTCCTGACCTTCCTGAACTCTGCCCTTAATTTTGTCGTGCATTGGGTTAATCAGCTCTTCCGTATCCAGAACTTCGACTAATACACCCGTTTGCTTATCTTGTAAAATCATTGTTTTTTAGCTAGGTCTTTAACTGAGAACTTTATTTTTAATTTAACGAGTGAAAGAACGATTCTTCCTCTACCAAGAGGGACAGTTTCGCAGCAAGATTCTGCAAGGTGGTCAAAGGATTGGATAATTCCCTGGAGAGAAATGCTCCGAGTTGTCGTGAACCTCTCTCGCTGGAAGGACGGTTGATAAAAACAGCATTCGGTACTGTAGAGGAGATGTTCTTACCGCGCTGCCTTGCCACAATTCTTGCCACACTTATGCCACGCTGATAGGAATGCTTCGGTAGGGATGTAGGAATGTTTCGGTGAACAAAGGTTTAATTCAAGATTTAATTGTGTGTTCTAACTGAATTGGGAACCGTTATGAGCAAGCAGGTTATCAGTAAGCATGTTGTCGATCGACGACGCGAAGCTGTCATCAATCCTCATTCTGATCCGATTACGGGAGAAACGGGATCTCACCCGATCGCCACTGGAATTGGAGCCGGAGTTGTTGGCACGATCGGAATGCTGGTTGGTTCTGTAACAGGTCCAGTTGGCGCAATTGCTGGAGCGGCGATTGGCAGTATTTTAGGCGGTTTAGTCGGCAAGAGTGCAGCAGAAGCAACCCACCCGACGATCGAAGATTATGATGTGCGAGTGATTGATCCGATCGACATGCCCCGTAAAAATGTTGTCATACAGCGTCAGATCCAGCCTGTTCCGGTTCGTCCCACCTCTGCGCCAACTTCTACTTCTTCTGAAGCTTTTTCTCGCGTCGGGACTCCGCAAACTGCTGAGCAGTCGATTATTCAAGCTGCACTGCGGGGACGTCGCTCTCTCGCGGCTAACGAAGATCGATACTGGCAGCAGCACTATATCGAACAGCCCTACTATCAGTCGGGGTTGACCTATCGGGATTATCAGCCTGCTTATCGTTTGGGATACGAAGGCTACACGCGCTATCACGGTACAGGCATGAGCTATGACGAAGTTGAACCGGAACTGCAGCAGCAGTACGAGCGCAACGATTCGCTTGGAGGAGAGAGTCTGCGGCGGTCGTCCTGGTTAAGCTGGGAGCAAGCTCGTCATGCGGTTAGAGACGGCTGGTATCGGGTAGAGCGAGCATTTTGCGGTCGATAAAGCCATCGAATCTTAGACCTAATCTTTCGGACGAGGCACTCTCAGGCGGGGAACCTGAGGACGGTTGAGCAGTTCGCGCCAGAGGGTTTCGTAGCTGCGCGTCATCGCTTCTACGGTGAAGTGAGCCAGGGCAGCTTCACGAGCTTGTTTGCCGAGCCGGAGCCGAAATTCGGGATCGTCTCGCAGAAGTTTGAGCGATCGGGATAAGCCGTCTACATCGTTTTTGTCGATCAGTAATCCTGTGATGCGATCGTGAATTGCTTCCGGCATACTTCCCACCCGCGTTGCAATGACAGGACGCGCTGCCAGCATGGCTTCGACCATTGCCAGCGGAAAGCCTTCAGAGCGAGAAGGCATCGCCACCACGTCAAACTGCGGCAAATAGGACTGGGGGCGATCGACCCATCCCGGCAGTTCAACCCGATCGCTAATCCCCAGATCGATCGCCAGCTTTTCCAGATTCGATCGTTCGTCGCCCTCTCCCAAAATGACTGCCCGCACGCCCGGAACCTGCGCCACTGCCCGCAGCAGAACATCGTGTGCTTTCATTGCATCAAGCCGTCCAATGCTGCCAACGGTGATTTGAGCCGGATCTTCTGGATCTGGGTAATCAGGAAATTCCGGTTTGCCTAGATCGGGTACGCCATTGGGAATCGAAATAACGCTGTTTCTGCCCAGCGCATAAAAATCCTCCATTCGCGTCGCACTTGCCTGACCAACTGCCACATGCGCATCGGTTCGTAAGCAAAGCGCACGGGTTCGCCACAGGATCAGTGCATCGGTTGTTCTGAGCGGAAGCTGATCGACCCGCACGACCCGCACCTTCGGCAAAGAGAGAGCCGCTGCTAGACCGATCGCCCCTGCCCAGGGCGTACACAAATTGCAGTGAATAATATCAGGACGTAATTGTTGAAACGTGCGGCGATGGGTCAGGAATGCGTTAATCCCAGAAACAGGAAGAATAAAGCGATCGATCTCCGAACGGGAAGCAGCCACAAAATTGATGACTTTTTTATCAACTCCAGCAACGGTCAGATGAATTTCAGGAGAAGCAGTTGCAGCCAGATGGGACAGGCTGATCTCTGCGCCACCGATCCCTGCGGAGTCGGTATAAAGAATGACACGCAACGGTGAAGTCATGGGATTGAGGGAGAAATGAGCGATCGATAAATGTTCAGGTGTTTTACAGCAATCTCTGACCAGGAGAAAAATTGGCTGAAGTCATAGCCAGCCTGGGCAAGTTTTTGGCGCAGTGAAGCGTTAGCTAGAACGTTGGTAAGGGCGATCGTTAATTCATCAACAGAACGAGAAGGAATGAAATAGGCGCTCGAATCATCTAACTCTGGGTCAGGGGGATCAGCATAGGTTGCAATTACAGGTAGACGATGCTGCATTAACGCCAGGAGAGAACCACTTTTGAGCGTCACGCCATGATTCAAGGGCAACACACCGACATCAACTCCAGATAAATAATTGGATACCGATCGCGCATCCAAATATCCAGTCATTTGAACGCTTTCTTGAAGCTGAAGCGAGACGATAAGAGACTCCAATTTTTGCCAGTAGCGAGTTGCTTCTGTGCCGCGCAGCGCCAGGCTTTCAACGCCGCCAATCAGCAGCAGTTTTGCCTGCGGGATTCGAGCCACAGCCTGCTGAAAGGCAGACAATAAAATTTCCAGTCCTTTTACCGGGTGCAGGAAGCCAAAAAATGCCACAATCGGAGAACCTTCTGACCAGCTCAACTGCTGACAGATCTGCAATTTTGCCTCGGTTCTATCGCGCTGAAGTTCCGCAATATTTGAGGCAATATTTGGGGCAATATTTGGGGCAATATTTGGGGCAATATTTGGGGCGATCGGAATTCGATGTAGTTTCTGCTGAAGGTGCGGCAATCGTTTTAGAATTACCTGCTCTGCGTCATTGTTTGTTGTAATAATGGCATCACTCTGAGTCATCAAGAACCCATCTTCCTCATCCCACCAGCCGCGCTGCTGTCCCCCCTGTTTGAGGCGATCGATCCATTGCGCAGGTAAATACTTGGGCTGCCAGTTCCACCAGCCATATTCGTGAATTGTCGTAATAATGGGTTTTTGCCAGCGAGTAAGCCGCAGCAGCCGCGGCAGCAGAAAAATCGATCGATCGAACCCGTAGGTTCCCGCCGCATGTTGCAGGTGCAGCAGATCCGCATCGGTTTGATGGATTGCCTGGACGAGCGGCATGAGTGCTGTGATGTGCCAGCGATCGATCGCGCCTTTCACGGTGGGATCAGGGTTGCAAACCGCCGATCGGGTGGTGAGAACGATCGACTCAACCTGATGCTGAGCCAGCTTTTCGCGCAGATGAGCGGTATAGTGCGCCACACCGCAGCGATCGGGTTGATAGGTTCCGGCAATCATGGCGACGCGCATCAGTCGTTCTCCAGGTTTGAAAGAATTGAAAGGGCAGCTTCGACGATCGCTGCTGGTTCGATGTCCAAACACTCCAGATTGTGGGGACAAGCGAAGGCATAGCAGGGGCTACAAACCGTTGGGCGACGCAGCAGCCGGGAAGGGCTATGACGGGGCTGCCACTGACACTCGTGTTCTGTTCCGGCAAACATCACAACATTAGGAACCTGCAGTGCATCCACGATATGCATTGTGGATGTATTATTCGTCAGCACCAGTTTTGCATTTGCAATCAGCGCCACCAGTTCTTCTAACGTCGTCATGCCCATCAGATCCACAACGCGATCGCCCAAAATCTCTAGAATTTCCTGGGATCGATCGCGGTCTTTTTCGACTCCGGTGACAATCACCAGCCATCCGGTGCGATCGCTGAGATGACGGGCAGCTTCTGCAAAGCGATCGGGAGCATAGTTGCGCGACTGGCAGGTTGTCCAGGGATTCAGCACCAGATAGGGTGTTTCAGGGGAGATGCCTTTCGTTTGCAGCAGTTGCACGACCGAGGTTTGCGCTTCTGGGGGAATGTGCAGCGATAAGGCGCGATCCGAAACGGAAAATCCGATCGATTCAATCAGCCGCAAATTGCGATCGACCTGATGAATTTCGTCAGGGGCAGGCGGAACGGCATGGGTGAGCGTTCCCAGATCGATTTCCTTCGATTCGCCCAGCCGTAAGGGAATGCCTGCCAGTGCGCAAATCAGAGCCGCTGGATGGGGACTTTGACTAAAGCTGGTGAGAATGACAGCGGCATCAAACTGTTTCTGGCGCAGCGTTTGAATCAATTCCCACTCTCGTGCCGGGTCAAAGTCCAGTCGTCCGAGATCCTGCCACAGCACTTGCCAGGGCAACAATTCATCAATCCAGGGTCGCAGGAGGGGTTCTGTCAGCCTGCCGCCGGGACTTCCCATCAGCGTAATGTTGGCATCGGGCAGGTTCTCCCGCAGGGCACGCAGCGTCGGGCTGGTCATAATCACATCGCCAATATTATCCAGCCGCATCACCAGTAGATTTCGCACCGATCGCCAGGGGAAATTCGTGTCAGTCCTTGCAGGAACGATCGCCCCAGGAGCCATTTCACTAGCCATTTCCTTGCTTTGAGACAGCAGCGGACGCGCCGCCTCCAGCACTTGCGCCGGAGTAATAGCATCCAGGCAGGTTTGCCACTCCAGCGGACATTCGCCGCTATACCAGCAGGCTTGCTCGGTGAAATTGTGAATCCGACGATCGCCACACTGCGGATAGCCCTGCAAATTAACGTGGGGTTCCGGCTGTCCATAGCGTCCGTGCCAGGAAGGTCCAAACAGGGTCAGCGTGGGCGCATTCACGGCTGCCGCAATCCGCACCGGTCCTGTATCTGCACCAACCACCAGATCGGCAAACGAAAAAGCCGCCGCCAACTGCCGCAAGCTGCCCCGATCCCAGAGGGAAACCTTGCCGCCAATTTCCGCTGCAATTCTCACCGCTGTCGGGCGATCGGCTCCCACCACAATCTGAACTGACGCGCCATACTGCTGCTGAAGCGCCTGCCCAAGCTGGACAAAATGCTCATCCGCCCAGCGTTTGATCGACATCCCTGCATCAATGCAAAAGAACACCAGCGGACGATAAGCCGCCCCTAACTGCCGCTGCGCCCCCAGTTTCTCGGATTGTTTGAGATGAATTTGCGCCTGCCGCTGCGCCAACTCCGGCTGAATTAATCCCTCCTGCTGAAGAATTGCTAGAAATCGATCGCTCACCCATTCATTCTCAGGGGGCGATCGCCACAGGTTTGTAACGATGCGATTGGCACTCGATCGCTGTACTGCTTCTGCAATGCCGTCATAGGTTGTATCAGTCACAATTAAATCAAAGCATTCATTCGCAAGAAGGCGATTGACCGAGGCTCTAGCTTCTCCACGCGGCGCAATCACAACCTGATCGATCAACGGGTCGGTTTGCAAAAGCTGATCCGCAGGGGCAAATGTGAGAACCGTCACGCGAGCCGCCGGGTGGGACTTTGCCAGGGCATGAACCGCAGGTAGCGCAATAATCAAATCACCGATGCCGCCGAGTAGTTCGATGAAGAGGATGTGGGAGAGGGGGGACATGGGGGGTAGGTGAGTAATGGGTAGGGGTGAAGCATTTGCACTAGAATACCTTGGCTACCTACCCTAGACTTTGCCGCAAATGCTTTGCCCGTACAGGGGTAGATGAGGGAATGAGGGAGTGATAGGAATGAAGGATAGATTTTGAATTGGGCGTTGATAGAGCAGGGGTTGTAGTAAGGAATGTTTAGGTGAATCGATCGCCTCACCCCATATCTATAAAATAAGACTGAGCATTACTAAATTCCTACCCCCACCCACCTAACCACCTACCCACCTACTTCCCTCTTAAACCGACAACAACTGCGGTGCATCATTCTGTCGATCGTGAATGGTTGTGGGAATCTCCTGGTGATACACGCCAGAGGGCATTACGCCACAGCCGCCAAAGGTTGACATAACTCGAAGCTGTGCCAGAACGTCTTCGCCGCAGTGGTTTTCGGGAAGGTCGCGCCAGAACTCAAAGCCGCCGACATTGAGCAGTTTGGCACGATCGTACAGAACACAGCCGCCAATCCAGGCAACGCGATATTTGCGGGGGCGATCGGGTGTGATGTTAAGCTGCTGCTGCACATGGTATAAGTTCGCGGCGTTGTGGAGTTTGTATCGCTCCCATTGGGGTGTGCCCGATCGCACGATTTCTGGTTGAACTGCGCCTTCCCACCATTCCAAAATTTGCTGGTGTGGACGAACATCCTGCTTGAAACTCAAGCCGATTACCGCTGAGCCAACAAACCCGCACTGCTCCTGCTGAATCGTTTGCATCAGCAGCTCAATGACCCACGGCTCCAGAATCAAATCATCGTCGAGAAACAGCACATAGGGCGCGGTTGCCTGATCGAGAAGAAATTGCCGATGTTCTGCAATTCCGCGTCGGGGCAGGTGCTTGTGAGTTTCAACCGCATGTCTGTGTGCTTCCAGAACGCGCAGGGCTGCAGTGACTTCGCCGCGCTGCACAGTGTCACCTGTCTCGGTTTGGTCGGAGACGATCACGCGAAAATTATTATACGTCTGAGCACAGAGACTCGTTAATGTCACTGCCAGGGCAGCAGGACGATTACAGGTTGGAATCAGAACATCTAAAGCCGGATTCATAGAAATGCTGAATTACTTTCCTTGTGACGTTTTGAAGCTAACAAGGAATCAAAGGGCTATTATCAATCGAAGGAGATATTCTTGCTTCTGAAAGTAATTCGATCGCTGCCTTCACAACATCATCTGGATCAACGAGTCGCAAACAGTGATGATGCACTTCGGGACAAACACTCCTATAGCAAAGCCGACAGGGAACATCATGATAAAGAACACGGCTGGGAACACGCCAGGGAGTATGCTGAAGATTCGTCAGCGCATAGAGATCGACGACAGGTGTACCGACTGCAGCCGCCAGGTGAGCAGGCCCGGTGTTGTTAGAAATTAGCAGTGGGGCGATCGACAAAAGGGCTGCCATTTCGGTGAGATCAAGGCGATCGACCAGTGAAATCGACTTTGCCTGCATCTCGGTTTGAATGAACTGCACTAGCTCTCGTTCCGGTGTGGTTCCTGTGAGAATCACCTGCAAGCCAAATTCCCGCACGAGTTGTCGCGCTGCGATCGCAAACAGTTCGGGGGGATAGCGCCGAGAGGGAGCCGTTGCTCCTGGATGAATCACCACCCACGGCTGCTGTAAATCCACTTCCTGAGCTGCCAGGACTTCGCGGACGCGATCGACTGCTTCTGCAGGAATTTGCAGCTTCATGCGATCGTCCTCTAACTGAAAGCCAACGCTGCTGACCAGATCAAGCTGTCGCTGCACCTCATGCCGAATCATCTGCTCTGGTTCCGGGTCTTTGATCCAGTCGGTGAGAAGCTGATAGGGATTTTCGTGACAGTGCGCCAGCCGCAGCGGGATGTCTGCCATGTAGCACAAAAACGCCGACGGCAAAGGATTTTGGCTATAGACGGTGAAGACAACGGCAGCATCAAACTGAGCCGATCGCAGTTGCTCGATCCTCTGAAACTCAGGCTGGCTATCTAAGCGCGGGGCTG
>Ga0224723_1000044_pt1 | contig 74493 bp, 61 predicted proteins | sample Balambano_FR2_Me_FD_161647 | JGI IMG/M metagenome (GOLD analysis project Ga0224723, IMG submission 161647) | Freshwater sediment microbial communities from Lake Towuti, South Sulawesi, Indonesia - Balambano_FR2_MetaG | ecosystem: Environmental > Aquatic > Freshwater > Lake > Sediment | place... | reverse complement strand
GTTGTAGCCACACCGAGGGGCATCCGGTGTCTGCGCGTGGAGGCGTACTCAATAGAGAGCCAAAGAAACGCGAGAGCTTGCGCTGTACCGCTTTGCGGTCAGCGTCGGGAGTATGTCACGGTGTTGCTGATGAAGATGATTTTTGACGTGAAACCTTAGGTTTCACGTCAAAATCCACCCCTCCATAAAGCAATGTCTGTTTTAGCGATTGAGAATGACTTGTCGTCGGCTTGATCCGCGACCACGACCACGACTGCGACGAGGAGAAGAATTGGCGATCGCGCTTTCATCAGCAACACTTTCATCAGCAACAACAGAGGCTTGGGGTAGAGCATCTGTAAAGCCCAACAGAGTTCGCGGAGCAGTTCCTAATTCTCTGGCCCATTCATCAATATTCGGTTGAGCGTACCAACCCGATCGCGTTACCTGCACAATCAGCACAGGCACCTGTTGACCGTGGCGATCGCCCACAACTCGAATCGTGATTTGATGAATAGAAGACATTTCGGAAAATCTTTGCTCAATTAATTGTTGTACTTGAAATCTGGCTTGCTGCATCAACTCATCATAAGTTTGTGGAACCATTGCATCAATGTAGATTTCCTGTTCTCGATTGTCATCTTCTGTCAGGTCAAAGGCAGTAGCGTTGAAAGGCAGTAGCAAAGTTCCTGAACTAATTGTTAGACAAATGATCTTCAAGACAAGTGAATGGTTCATACTGTTCTCCGCAGTTTTCGGATAAGTGATTCGACGGCCAATCGGCCAGTTTCGGCGGCTCCATTCATAAAGCCATAAAATGCGTCACTAAACTGTTCACCTGCGAAAAACAAATTGCCAAAGTTGACTTCCTGGCGTTCTGCTGCGACATCGGATTCGATGTAGAGAAATTCACCAAATTCAGTCAGTTGTCCCGGTGTAAAGTTGGTGTAAGCTCCTTTGGTTAATGCGTCCGTCGTCCAGTCAGTCCGAAGGAATTGGTCTCTGGTTACAGCTTCAGCACCAGGTAGAATTCTCCGTAAACGATTCGTTAGTTTTCGGGCTAGCATGGCATTGTTGTCTGAACGGATGGCAAGCACCTCATTCGCGCTTGGGTAAAAAGTCAATCCTCCGTCTAGTCTATTCGGCTGACGTTGAGTTTCGTTCCATATAGTCGAGAATCCTAAATCGGTCCAGATTTCATTGACAAACCCATTCTGCTGATACCAAAACCGCTGATCAAATCCAGCAAACACTTTTTCATTCAACCCCAGATTCACTTCATCAATAAAGCGCCTGAATCTCCTGGGTAAGTTGACTTGTAGTTCCACGGTGCGGAGCACGGTAAATGGAATCGCCATAATCACATAATCGGCATTGACAGTGGAGCGATCGCTAAAGGTTAAACGATAGCCGCGATCGCGAGATTGAATGCGGGTTAGGCGTTTTTGTGCCTGGATTTGTCCAGCCAACGCTTGCGCTAAACTCTCGATGATTCTACCGCTGCCGCCATTGACGAAAAAGGCTTCATCACTGGCTAGCACTTCTACTGTATCACCCTGGACGGTTGGCAAGTTGAACAGTAGTTGTAATGCAGAAGATTCTGTGGGTTCAACGCCATACTCGGTCCGAATGGTGTTTTCAATTAAAGTCCGAATGAATGGAGCAGCAATTTTATCGGCATGGCGATCCAGGTAATCTGTCACCGAGAGTTGATCCAGTCTGGGTGCTACAGTGTCAAAATCCTCGTCCAACAAGCTGGCATCTTTGAAAATTTGCCGAGCTAAGGGACGCAACTGGTTAGCCACTTCTCGTTCAGGTCGCAGGCGATCGCCAAAAAAGTAACTCGTTCCCGGAAACGGCAGGGAGGCTGCATCTTCCAGCCGATTAAATAACGTTAAGTTAAATTCCTTAACTAAATTAAGAACATCAGCATGGTCAGTATTGACAAATGAACCACCCAAATCGGCGACCAGTCCTTCGCCAATCGCTCCTGTCACCGACAGAACCCGACCACCCAAACGATTGCGGGCTTCATACACCATTGCGGTCAAGCCTCGTTTTTTCAATTGATAGGCTGCATTCAAGCCAGCCAGCCCTGCCCCAATCACAGCAATTCTGGGATTGGCTCCACTCCAGGCTAGATCCGATCGGGCTATCAAGCCTGTTGTCAAAGCCGATGCAGTCGCGAGAGTCGCTGATTTAATTAATTTTCGCCGCGTCCAACGGGTTCCTTCTAGTCTAGGCGCTGTGTTTCGTTCCTGTTGCAGGTTTTCGGATTGCGCTTGTTGGAAAAGGCGCATGAGTTGCCGAAAAGCGGGACTGTGTGCCATGACTTTCTCCAGAGGGCGAGTACAAACCCCTCTAGAATGTCATACACTCGGCGTTCCCAAGGTCAGAAAAAGTCAGAACATCAGTAGATAAAAGTCAGGCATCTGGGAACGCTTTGGGCTTAAATCTCCTTAACTTCTCAGCAGTCGTTCGTCCCACCTCAAAGCAACCGCTAATGTCAGTAAAGCCAACAAGATAGCCAACCCCATTGCTGTTAGAGTAATCGAAGAGAAATTGGAACGAACCGCGATCGCCACGAAAGACCAGACAAACACCAACGCATAAGCCAGATCTCGGTAGCGGAAGAGCAAGGTGATTGGTAGGGTACTACTGATGACTAGGAGAATCACCGTCCATGTGGTTGGTGCAATTCCCCAACCGTTCCAACCGACATTGAAGAGAGCCAGGGCTATGTTCACGACCGTTGCGACTGAAATCCATCCTAAATAAACGCTAAAGGGAACACGCAATAACCATCTTTCTGCTCTGGTGATGCGTGGTTGTTTCTGCATTTGCAGGTAGATGCCAATCAAGCACAGTAGTAATGCCAACATCGCCAATACAGACAAGGTAAACTGGCGAGAGAGAAATGCAAAAATCCATAAAGATTGAAAGATACAAGCAATTACTAGCAAATAGCTAATGGGTCGTAGTCGAGAATGCTGTTGAGCAGGTGCTAAGAACTGGTAGAAAGCAAAGCCAATTAATCCTAGATAAATCAAACCCCATATAGCAAAGGCATAATTTGCTGGAGTAATCAAGACATCGGCAAAGCGAGTATTGGAAATCTCGCCAACGTTTTCCCCATTTAATGGATAAAGATTGGACAGGGTGTTAATTAAAAATGCACCGAGGATAGCAAACACCGTGAGAAATTGTCGGAGGCGATCGGGTTGTTGTGATGGAGAGGAATCCATAAAACTGAACCAAAGGAAACAGCACTCTGATTGTAGAGGTTTTAGAGAGGGCTGCATATCTTCCGCTATGGTTGGCAGAGATCCCTGACTTTTGGTGTAAAAACGTCAGTTCGACGAGCAATTTATCGTTAGGGCGGGCGCAGTCCGCCCCAACGATAAATCGAACTCACGTTGTAAAACTTACGTCACCTGCAAAATCCATCTAAGCAGCCGAGGATCTGGAACTCACTTCAGTTCCCTTAAAGTTGCCTATAAGGTAGGTTGTTCTACATTTAGTTTTCGTGCGCTCAGCGCACGAAAACTAAATCCCATCCTTTAAATTGTGTAAATTAGAAATGGAACAGCTAATTAGTTTGAATTTGAGGGATCAGCGGCAGGGGGAAGGTCTTCTCTCGTTGCTGCTACTGGCTGATCCTCAGGTGTTGCGGGTTGGTTCACCTTCTCAAAGTAGGCAACCGTAATCCATCCCAAAATTTCAGTGATGGCGATCGCGGTTCCGGTATTAGCCAGGTTGCCAATACCAGGAATGTATTTGAGCACCTGAGCCACCATCTCGGCTCCAAAAATGCCGACCAAGGACAGTCCAAATTCCATCAACAGAGTGGTCAAAAAGGTTTCCAGTTTAGCGGGGTCAAGGGTAACCTTGTATTCTCTAGCGATCGCCAGCATCATCGCAGCTTGAATCCCGCCGATGACAAGGCGATCGCCCGGAATTTGGGCTGTGAAGAATCCGACCCCACCCGCTGTGGCGGCTGCCCCGTGAATGATGGCATTTAATTTCAATTCTCGATCGACAGGAATTTGTTGCAGATAGTCCGTGACGGCATTGGGCAAAAATGCCAGCACTCTTTGTTTAATCAAATCAAAAGGAATCCATTTGAGCAGTTGATCGGTTTGCATGTGCTTGGAGAGGAAGGCTTTCGTTTAACACTATAATCCCGATTGTCAATTCCGCATATAAAACCCCCTGAGAATAGTTAGTCCAGTGCTATCTTCAGGACTGAAGTCCCAACTAAAACTTAGCACTGCAACGGTTAAGTTCAGCAAGGGCATAGCTATTGGTTGGGGGAATTATACCAATTCTCTAAAAACCCACTACAGATAATTTTTGGAAACTCGCCCTGAGGGCAAGTTTCCAAAAATTATCTGGTTCTGGTTTTCTTAGAATTGGAATTAACCACAGAGGCACGAAAGACACAGAGGTAATCGTCTAGAACACTGGCTCAACCGTTGAGCAACGATATGACTCTCAAAAACCTGATTTTTCTATAGCAATTCTCAATAATAGGACTTACGCACTTTGTGCGAAAACCCAAGAAAGTTAGAGGATTTGTGGGGCGCTTCGCGCCCCACAAATCCTCTAACTGCGTAAGTCTTGAATAATTTGCAAAAGGACAATCTGGTAGAACAAGGGGCTTAAGCCCCTTGTCTGTTGATGATTCAAACAAGATTGCTATATGTACTAGCTTGTGTGATATGTGTTGCATCAGACATGAGATCACGTTCCTTGTCGTAACTTATCTAACACCGATCGATCTTCCAGCGTTGAAGTATCCCCAGAAACTTCCTGTCCCGCTGCTAGCGATCGCAGTAATCGTCGCATAATTTTGCCCGATCGCGTTTTCGGTAAGGCATCACTAAAGCGAATTTCTCCGGGTCGTGCCAGTGCTCCAATTTCCTGAACGACATGTTGCTTGAGTTGTTTACCTAATTCTTCGCTGGGGACGTAATTCCCTTCCAGGGTAATAAAAGCGACGATTTCCTCTCCTTTCACTTCATCGGGACGACCGACGACGGCTGCCTCTGCCACCGAGGGGTGAGACACGAGAGCCGATTCAATCTCCATTGTGCCTAAACGATGTCCCGACACACTGATGACATCATCCACCCGTCCCATAATCCAGAAATAACCATCCTCATCGCGTCTAGCCCCATCCCCAGAGAAATAAAGATACTGGCCATCACGGGGAGGAATGTGTTCCCAATAGGTGCGCCGGAAGCGATCGGGATCGCCATACACTGTTCGCATCATGCCGGGCCAGGGATGTCTGATCACCAGATAGCCGCCTTCTCCACGGTTGACGGGATCGCCATTCAAATCTACGACATCTGCCAGAATTCCTGGAAATGGACGGGTCGCAGACCCCGGTTTCATGGGAATTGCACCAGGTAGCGACGTAATCATGTGTCCCCCCGTTTCGGTTTGCCACCATGTATCCACGACAGGGCAACGCTCCCCACCAATGATGCGATAAAACCACATCCAGGCTTCTGGATTAATCGGTTCACCGACCGTTCCCAGTAAACGCAAGGAAGCCAAATTGCGTGCCTTGGGCAAGTGTTCACCCATTTTAATGAACGATCGAATTGCCGTTGGAGCGGTATAAAATACTGTTACCCCATTCTTCTCAATCACATCCCAAAAACAACCCGGATTAGAAGCACGCGGCGCACCTTCATACATCAACGAAGTTGCTCCATTCGAGAGCGGGCCATAAACTACATAACTGTGTCCTGTAATCCAGCCAACATCAGCCGTACACCAATAGACATCAGTATCCTGAATATCAAACACCCACTTCATGGTCATGTGCGTGTACAGGTTATAACCAGCCGTGGTATGCACGACTCCTTTAGGCTTCCCCGTACTACCAGAAGTGTAGAGGATAAAGAGTAAATCTTCGCTGTCCATCGGCTCAGGAGGACATTCCCCAGACACGCCTTGCCGTAAATCGTGCCACCAGTGATCTCGTCCGGGTTCCATGTGGATTTGTTGACTGGTGCGCTGCACCACTAACACATTTGTAACAGTGGTGACAACACCATCCGCTAACGCCCGATCGACCTGCTCCTTTAGGGGAACGATCGCATCCTTGCGCCAACCTCCATCTGCCGTAATCACCAGTTTTGCTTGACCATCTTTTAAGCGATCGCGCAATGCTTCCGCACTAAACCCCCCAAATACAACCGTGTGTGCCGCACCAATCCGCACGCAGGCCAGCATGGCGATCGCTGCTTCTGGAATCATTGGCATATAGATACCAACGACATCGCCCTTTTTGATCCCTAATTGTTTGAGGACGTTAGCAAACTGACACACTTCTCGATGTAATTGAGCATAGGTGAGTGTGCGGGAATCACCCGGTTCTCCTTCCCAGATCAGAGCCGCTTTGTTGCGTCGCCATGTGGTTAAGTGGCGATCGAGACAGTTGTAAGAGAGATTGATTTTACCGCCTTCAAACCATTTGGCAAATGGGGGTTGCCAGTCCAAAACGGTGTGCCATTTCTCAAACCAATGCAGTTCTTTGTGCGCCAAATCTTCCCAAAATTTTTGAGGATCGGCAGCGGCCTTTTCGTAAAAGTGCTCATACTCCTCCAAACTCTTGATGTGAGCCTGTTGTGAGAAAGCAGGAGAGGGATGAAACAGCCGCTTCTCTTGCAAAATCGATTCGATCGTGGCTTCTGACATAGGGACAAACCATTTGATGATGAAGGATCGCTCAACTTGTCATCGTACTGCTCTACCTGAGTTTCTATGACAAGCAGTAGCTTTTCTTTAACTTTCTGGACAAACTTCAGATTAACCCTGAAAACAGGAGCAATCTCAACCCATTCAATTTGCAGTGTGCCTGAACAATGAGGGTTATCAAGCGGCATTGCTTAATCCGGCTATCAAGCTTCGTTGGGTGTCGGTAAGAGATACTGGATGATTAACGATGAGGCAGTGAAAGCAAATGGACTCATCCAGGTGATTGATGAGAGCGGTGAAGATTATGCTTTTTCTGAAAATCGGTTTTGTAGCCGTAGCCACGGCGGTTAGGACAGTGACATTTTTGTGGAGGCGCTTCGCGCCTCCACAAAAATGTCCTAAGAAAAATGGCTACAGCTACATCCGATTGAAGTGCCCAAGCCTGTAGAAGCGGTATTGTTGTCGGTGGGTTAGTCAGGAATGGTCTCATTTTACTTTAGGATGAACCATGAGGCTTTTCTAGTGTTTTGTTAAGGAATTTTTGAGGGGTCACAGACCCCTCAAAAATTCCTTTAATTTAATTTTGATTTGTGGATACCCCGCAAATCAAAGTTGACATCACTAGTCCAAAGTTGCTTATAGAAAAGCTCAATATTGTCTAGCATCAAGACGAGGTTCCACTATGACACCATCTGCAACAGCACCCCAGCGGTTACAAGGTCAGGTCGCACTTGTGACGGGAGCATCACGCGGCATCGGGCGAGCGACCGCTTTAGCGCTGGCGGCGGAGGGGGCAAATGTGGTCGTCAACTACGCCAGTTCGAGCGCGGCCGCAGAGGCAGTGGTGGCCGAAATTGGGCAGATGGGGGTAGGGGCGATCGCGCTGCAAGCCGATGTCTCTCAGACAGAACAGGTAGATGCTCTGGTTGAGCAAACAATGGACAAGTGGGGACGGATTGATGTGTTAGTCAATAACGCCGGAATTACCCGTGATACGCTTCTACTGCGAATGAAATTAGAAGATTGGCAGGCAGTGATCAATCTCAACTTGACAGGGGTGTTTCTCTGCACCAAAGCTGTCAGCAAGATTATGTTGAAGCAGAAATCAGGGCGGATGATCAACATGGCTTCTGTGGTGGGCGAGATGGGCAATCCGGGCCAGGCAAACTATAGTGCGGCGAAGGCTGGTATTTTGGGCTTTACCAAATCAGTAGCAAAGGAGTTGTCCAGTCGCGGAATTACAGTGAATGCCGTTGCCCCCGGATTTATCACGACCGATATGACTCACGATGTCAAAGCCGACGATTTGCTAAAATTCATTCCCTTGGGACGATTGGGTCATCCCGATGAAGTAGCGGGTCTGATTCGATTTTTGGCGGCTGATCCGGCGGCTGCCTACATTACCGGACAGGTGATTAACATAGATGGAGGCATGGTCATGGCCTGACAGGACACTTTTTTTCTGGTTTCCTGGTTCCCAAACTCCAGCTTTTCTAGTAGGGTGAGGCACAAATAAACCTACCCTTGCTTAGCCTGAAAGCCAGGCAAGGGGCTGAAGCCCCTTGTTCAAGGGTAGATGAACTTACGCCTAGCCTACTAGTTCCCAAGCTCCAGCTTGGGAACTGCAATCGGGAAGCTCCAGCTTTCTGATTGCAGGGAAGCTGGAGCTTCCTGGACAGCATTACCAAGCAGAGCTTGGTAACGAGGAGATCGGGAAGCTCCAGCTTTCTGATTGCAGGGAAGCTGGAGTTTCCTGGACAGCATTACCAAGCAGAGCTTGGTAACGAGGAGATCGGGAAGCTCCAGCTTTCTGATTGCAGGGAAGCTGGAGCTTCCTGGACAGCATTACCAAGCAGAGCTTGGTAACGAGGAGAACTCCAGCTTTCTGATTGCAGGGAAGCTGGAGTTTCCTGGACAGCATTACCAAGCTCTGCTTGGTAACGAGGAGAAAACCTCATTAAGATCTAAGCTTGACTTAAACCAATGCCCAAAGTCCTTACCGATCGCACCTCCCCTTCTATTCCTCGCCTCTCTCCCCGATCGCAATTGGCGATCGCGCTCTGTAGCGGTCTGTTGATGGGATTAACACCCGCTCCCTACAATGCCTGGTTTCTCGCCTGGGTTGCTTTGGCTCCGCTGTGGGTGCTGACAGTGCGATCGTCCCAGACTCCCTCAGTCCAATCCAGATCATGGGAACGCTGGCTCAATTTGGATTTGCTCACGGGCTTAACATGGGGCTTTGGCTATCACGGGTTAGCGTTATTTTGGGTGACAGGGGTGCATCCCCTCACCTGGATGGGCGTGCCGTGGCTGGCCAGTTTGGCGATCGCCATTGCCTGCTGGATCGGGATGATTCTCTGTGGAGTGTTGATTCCAGGACTTTGGGTCTGGATGTTGAGTGGGTTCTGGGGCTGGCTTGAGCGCACCCCCCCAGCCAATTCGCCCCTGCTCCGAGTCTTGCTGGGAGTCGCGCTGTGGTGTGGATTGGAAGGGCTGTGGCTATTGGGTCCGGTCTATTGGTCTGGGTTGTCTTACACTCAAAGTCCCCATAATCTGGTGATTTTACATCTGGGACAACTCTCTGGGCCATTGACAGTGACAGCGGCGATCGTGGCTGTTAATGGACTGCTGGCAGAAGCATGGCTGAGATGGCAGATGGGAAAAGCGCAAGCAGTAAAATTTCCTGCTTGGTTAGCCTATCCCTTAGCTTTATGTCTGGTGTTACACCTGATTGGATTTTGGCTGTATGGTCGGCCCCTAAATGATGCACCAGAGATGGCTTTGCGAGTCGGGCTGATTCAAGGAAATATTCCCAATACAATCAAGCTTTATGAAGATGGCTGGCGGCGATCGCTACAAAACTACACCGACGGTTATCAACGGTTAGCGGCTCAGGGAGTTGAGGCCGTCTTAACCCCCGAAACGGCGTTACCCATCTTCTGGTCAGATGAAACCCGCAGACAAACTGCTTTCTATCAAGCTGTCGTGCAAGCAGGAATTCCCATTTGGTTAGGAGCATTTGGCGGCGATGCTCAACAGTCCACCAACAGTTTGTTTATGGTGGATGGACAAGGGGAGACGCTCGACGAGTATCGCAAAGCTAAACTGGTGCCAATCGGGGAATATATTCCCTTCGAGTCAGTTGTAGGTGGACTAATTAATCGCCTTTCTCCCTTAGAAGCAAGTTTAGTGCCAGGTGATCCTAACCAGACCTTTGACACTCCGTTTGGGCGGGGGATCGCCGCCATCTGTTACGAGTCGGCCTTTGCACCCGTCTTTCGCCATCAAGCCGCTGAGGGCGGCCAGTTCATCCTAACTGCCTCCAATAACGCCCATTACAGCGCTACCATGCCTGCCCAACATCACGCCCAGGATGTGATGCGGGCGATTGAGAGCGATCGCTGGGCTGCCCGTGCCACCAACACGGGATATTCTGGTATCGTCGATCCCCACGGCAAAACCCTCTGGATCTCTGGCATCAACACTTATGAAATCCATGCTCACACCATCTACCGTCGCCAAACCCAAACCCTTTATGTCCGTTGGGGCGACTGGCTGACTCCCATCCTACTGGTACTTTCAGGAATTGCCCTGACTCTGCGGATCAGCAACCCCAACCGCTAAAATGAGACAAGCTATCCTTCCAACTTCTGCCTTAACTCCGGTTCAAAATCAACTCAGGAACTCCCTATGACAGTCCGCGTTCGCATTGCTCCCAGTCCAACTGGCAACCTGCATATTGGCACAGCTAGAACCGCTGTATTTAACTGGCTGTTTGCTCGTCATCATGGCGGTCAGTTCATTTTGCGAATCGAAGATACGGATTTAGAGCGATCGCATCCCGAATTTACCGAGAATATTATGACCGGATTGCAATGGTTAGGGTTGCAGTGGGATGAAGGGCCATTTTTCCAGAGCAAGCGGCTGGAGTTGTATCAGCAAAAAGTGCAGCAATTACTCGATCAGGGGTTGGCGTATCGGGCTTACGAAACTCCTGAAGAGTTGGACGCGATGCGCGAGGCCCAGAAAGCTAGAAATCAAGCACCCCGCTACGACAATCGCCATCGTCATCTGACCCCAGACCAGATTGCTGCTTATGAAGCAGAAGGACGTAAACCCGTAATTCGCTTCAAAATTGAGGACGGTCGCGAGATTTCCTGGCATGATCTGGTGCGGGGGCAGGTCACCTGGAAAGGTCGAGACTTGGGCGGCGATATGGTCATTGCTCGAGCCGCCGAATCTGGCGAAATTGGTCAACCGCTCTATAACTTTGTCGTTGTCGTAGACGACATCGATATGCAAATGACCCATATCATTCGCGGTGAAGACCACATTGGCAACACGCCCAAACAAATCTTGCTCTACGCAGCATTAGGAGCAAAAGTGCCGGAATTTGGTCACACGCCGTTAATCCTGAATCAAGCCGGAGCCAAACTCTCCAAACGGGATGGAGTCACCTCTATTTTTGATTTTCAACAGATGGGCTATACGGCTGAAGCGATCGCCAACTACATGACTTTGTTAGGTTGGTCACCCCCAGAAGGCATGGCAGAAATCTTCAGTTTGACCGAAGCTGCTCAACACTTTGGCTTTGAACGGGTTAACAAAGCCGGAGCCAAATTCGATTGGGACAAACTGAACTGGATTAACAGTCAGTACTTACATCACATGCCTGTTGGCCAACTCACCGATTTGTTGATTCCCTACTGGCAAGCGGCAGGTTACGAGTTTGATCCTGTGGGCGATCGCAACTGGCTAGAACAACTCACCACGGTAATTGCACCCGGACTGGCGCGACTGGATGAAGTCGTTACTTTGTGTCGCTACCTCTTTATCGCTGATGTCGGCTTCACCGAAGCCGCCGCGACCCAGTTGAAGCAAACAGGAACAGCGATCGCTCTGCAAGGGATGCTCACAGCCCTTGACTCTACCCCCCTAACCGCAACTTCAGCCCAGGAGATCATCCAACAAGTCGTCAAAGCCGAGAATCTCAAAAAAGGATTGGTAATGAAGTCACTTCGCGCCGCTCTGACAGGCGATTTGCAGGGTCCAGACCTGATCCAATCCTGGCTCCTATTGAATCAGCATGGGTTAGATAAACAGCGGTTAAAGCAGGCTTTGGCGATCGCTCAGTCATAAAAAATTGGGGATAGACAACATCAAGGGTGGCACGATGCAGACAACAGTTCGCTTGCTGTAGACGGGCAGCTTACGGGAATTACTCGAACTTTTACAAAGGTAGATTTTAGAGGTTTCACTGGTGTGGATGTATGGCCCATTCATTTGCAAGATCAATTACCGATCATTCCAGTGCCGTTACGATCGCCCGACGCGGATGTGCCTCTAGATTTGGGAGCGGCGATGACAGCAATTTACGATGAAGCGGCTTATGATCTAACGATCGACTATCGCGAGATGCCGCCGCCGCCAAAACCCTCCGAAGCGGACTTGCAATGGGTGGATGACTTGTTAAGCGAGATGCGAGAGTAGAGGTTGCGATCGCACAGGTTCAGTGGAGAAGCGGGGGGCAACGGATGGGCTGGGGACGATCGCGCTCATCGTTGTAGAAGAAACGGATGAGTGAGGGGCGATCGCACTCCAAACCTGTGGGCGATAAGGGGTGGCGTAGGCTAGCAGTCGCAGCAGGGGAAGACGGTTCATGTCAGAAGGCTAACGAGGTAAAATTGAGATTCTAACGTCTATCAATTGCATTTTTCGTTGACCCAGAAAAACCTCATCCGAGGAGTGGTAACAGTGGCTAAGGATCGCTTTCATCAAATCGTCAAAACTGCTTTGATCAAGGACGGATGGAATGTGACTCACGATCCATTACAAATTAAAGTAGGCGGAGTGGATATGGAGATTGATTTAGGAGCAGAGCGCCTACTGGCAGCAGAACGGGGAGATGAAAAAATTGCGGTTGAAATCAAAAGCTTTTGAGCAACGGCATCAGCAATCTCAGAGTTCCATACGGCACTAGGTCAGTTCATCAACTATCGGGCGGCGTTGCGTCGTGAAGAGTCGGATCGTGTGCTCTACTTAGCAGTACCAGACTTGACTTACAACAGCTTCTTTCAGCTTGACTTTCCGGCATCTATGCTAGAAGAGAATCAGGTCAAATTGATTGTTTATGATATTGAGTTGGAGCAGATCATACAATGGAAAGCTTGAGCGATAAGTTGGTTCACTATCAGCAGATTGTGCAGCAGCTACTACTGAGTTACGCTAAGAATAAGCCTGCCTACGGAGACATCGAAGTTGAGATTATTTTTGATACACAGCGAAATCATTATCAAATTGTGCATTTAGGTTGGCAACATAAGCGGTGGGTGCATCATTGTGTCATGCATTTAGATATTCGGAATGAGAAGATTTGGATTTTCTACAATTCAACAGAGCATGATATTGCAGCAGATTTGGTGAATCTAGGTATACCGAAACAAGATATTGTTCTGGGATTTCATCCTCCTTTCGTGCGTGAGATGAGTGATTATGCGGTGGGTTAGAAGCGGGAGTTTTAGAAAAACAATTGCTCTGTTTCTCACTTCATCTCCTCACCTATCTACCCACTACCGGAATCTTGGCAACACTCACTGATTGCAACGCTTCAGGAAACTGCTGCCAAGGCACATGCCCGTTTTTCTATCGCGATAAAGCTTGCCAAACTCAAGCAAAGCAGTAGCCGTTTCATCGGTGGGCAGGTTGGTGAATAGGTAAGTGGGTTTGTGGGGCGCGGAGAAGGCAACGGCGCAGGGTTTGTCACAGGTCCACAAGCAGCCTACAGGCTGAATTTCCAATTCTTCGGACTGTCGCTGCTTGGTGCATAATGCGTTCAGTTGTTGGAGTAAACGAGCGCCATCCGCAGGCTGATCTTCGGGTCGTTCTTCAGAAGAATGGCAGGATTGGCAGACGAAGAGGGTGGGTTTGGACATGCAATTAAGGTGCGTTGACAAAATACTTATACAAGTTGCTTTTCTCGTGAAGAAACTTAACTCAGTGCCAATGAGTTTTGGAGGATGTCCGTACAAGACACTGCGTTGATAAAAGTCAGAATCTTTAGAAACAATAGTGAAACCATGATTGCGAGCGTAGTCCCAAATTGCCTCATCAGAGAATCCTTTAAGACCTTAATCTCGAATGTGCAAGCTCCCTGGAAACTGTGACGAGAAGATCTCTGGTAGTTTAGGGGATAGATTCTCGTCAAACAGCAGCTTCATCGGGAAGAATCAATAAACGACGGTCGCGATCAGCCGCATAGGCAAACAGGCTTGAATATCTGCGAGGGTTAAGTCAGGAAAATCATCGAGTACTTCAGCGATCGTCATGCCGCCGCCTAGATAATCGAATACATCGGTGACGGTGATGCGAGTTCCGCGAATACAGGGTTTTCCACTACGAATGCCTGGATTGATGACAATGCGTTCTTGGTAGTTCACAATGTGAAACCTCAAAACAACGATGTTTGTCCTCCCATCTTAACTTCATTCCCTTTTTTCTCTTGCTCCAACTCTCAATTAGCCGCGATCGCCCTTGATCCCGCAGTCTCATCATCGCTATCTCATTTCAGAAGAACGGGCTGCCACTGAACAGCGATGGCGATCGCGCCTTTTTGCAAAGAGTATCGTGAGTCTTGGAACTTGGGTTGGCTGTGCAGAGGTAAAGCGATCGCCTGTGAACGCTATCATTGAGTTATCAAGTTTACGAGAAAGGTGATTTGCGATGCAACTAGAAGACTACTTCATGTTCTTGGCTCCAGACGATATCCGGATTCAGGGAACACGCATTGGAATTGAGAGCGTGCTTTACGAATATATCTATCGCTGCAAAACACCAGAAGAAATTGTTCAACAGTTTCATACTCTGACTTTAGAACAGGTTTACGCAACAATCTTGTACTACTTACACCATCGGACAGAGGTGGAGGCGTATTTAGTAGATTGGTTAGAATTCTCTCGAACGATGCGTGAAAATCAGGAGCACAATCCGTCTCCTGCTCGGATCAGGCTTCGCCAGATACAGGAAGAGAAAGCCAAGCAGCTACAGGAGACCTGATGGCAGTCCGGTATTTATTGGATGAGCATCTGAGTCCGGTATATCGTGCTCAACTGGTACGCCGTGAACCTGAGTTGATGGTGCGAATGATTGGGGATTTGGATGCACCACCAAAAGGCACTTTAGACCCAGAAATTTTGATTTGGTGTGAGAATAATGAATTCATTTTGGTGACGAATAACCGTAAATCCATGCCCAGACATTTAGCTGACCATTTAACCGCAGGTCGCCATGTGCCAGGAATTATTACTATCGATCTAAATCAAAGTATCGGACAAACTATTGAAGCGTTAATCATCATTGCAGGTGCTTCACTTGAAGGTGAGTATCAAGACCGGATTGAGTATCTGTCGGCAATTGGATAATTGAAAAGCGATTCTCGTTTCGAGACACTTCGTGAACGCACCACAGTCATCGTCGAGCAGACGATCGCCCTTCCAACACTTGATTGGTTGCCGAGCGATCGCCCTTGATACCGCAGTCTCATCGTCGCTCTCTCACTTCAGAAGAACGGGCTGTAGCCGAACAGCGACGGCGATCGCAGCTTGAGGATTTTTTGCGATCGCACGGCTTTGATCCAGACCAGTTGCCGAAATGATGGAGATACGGCTGAGGCGATCTACGTTACGGGAAGCAGGCTATGTTGTCTCAACTCAGCCTACGGCGAGGGCGATCGCACTTTTGCCAAAGCCTCTGTGGGGCGATCGCCTACAAGATCGCTTACAATAAGCCTACCAAAGAACGATGAGGTTTTGTCATGCTACCGATTGACCTACAACACCTCCCTTCAACTGACGAACTGCCTTGTTCGGATGATACGCCTGTGGATAACGAAGACCAAAACCTGTTGCCCAACGTCCTGCTGTTCTTACTCAAAACGATTTGGACAGAGCGGATGGACTGGTTCTTTGGGGTGGACATGGCAGTTTACCACACCACTGGCGATGACCCAACCATTCCAGTAGTACCCGATGCCTTCTTGAGTCTGGGGGTGGAGCGCAAGAAGGGCGGCAAGTCACGCAAAAGCTATGCGGTGTGGGAAGAAGCGGGTGTGGTGCCCATTCTGGTGCTAGAGATGGTATCGCAAACACCACGCGGAGAGTATGACGAAAAGATGGAACTCTACGCCGGGTTGGGTGTGTTGTACTACGTGGTGTACAACCCAGAGAATTGGGGACAAAAGCGTCAACGGAAACACCAGTCGTTTGAGATCTACAAGCTGGTAGCAGGTCAGTACGAATTACAGCGGGGAGAGCCATACTGGATGCCAGAGGTAGGATTGGGCATTGGCCGGTGTCAGGTGATGTCGGACAATCTGCTGCAAGAGCAGTTAGCCTGGTTTGACGAGCGGGGCGATCGCTATCTCACTTCAGAAGAACGCGCCACTGCTGCCCAACAGCGGGCAGAACTGGAACGACAACAAAAGGAAGCAGAGCGACAACGGCGATCGCAGCTTGAGGATTTTTTGCGATCGCACGGCTTTGATCCAGACCAGTTGCCGGAATGATGGAGATACGGCTGAGGCGATGTACTTTACGGGAAGCAATGTTGCCTCAGCTCAGTCTACGGCGAGGGCGATCGCACTTTTGTCAAAGCCTCTGTGGAGCGATCGCTTACCAGATCGTCTACAATGAACTCACACAAGGACGCTTGAGGTTTTGCCATGCTGCCCATCGACCTACAGCACCTCCCCTCGACTGACGAACTGCCTTGTTCGGACGATACGCCTGTGGATAACGAAGACCAGAACCTGTTGCCCAATGTCTTATTGTTCTTGCTAAAAACGATTTGGGCAGAGCGGATGGACTGGTACTTCGGTGTGGATATGGCGGTCTATCACACCACTGGCGATGACCCAACCATTCCAGTCGTGCCCGATGCCTTTTTGAGTCTGGGAGTGGAGCGCAAGAAGGGCGGCAAGTCGCGCAAAAGCTATGCGGTGTGGGAAGAAGCGGGTGTGGTGCCGATTCTGGTACTCGAAATGGTGTCGCAAACGCCACGGGGCGAGTATGGCGAAAAGATGCAACTCTATGCCCAGTTAGGCGTGTTGTATTACGTGGTGTACAACCCAGAGAACTGGGGACAGAAGCGTAGACCGCAACACCAGCCGTTTGAGGTCTACAAGCTGGTAGCAGGTCAGTATGTGTTGCAGCAGGGAGAGCCGTATTGGATGCCGGAGGTGGGATTAGGCATCGGGCGATGTCAGGTGATGTCGGACAATCTACTGCAAGAGCAGTTAGGCTGGTTTAACGAGTGGGGCGATCGCTATCTCACCTCAGAAGAACGCGCTGCCGCTGCACAACAACAGGCTGAAGCAGAACAACAACGGGCTGAAGCAGAACGACAACGAGCTGAAGCAGAACAACAACGAACCGCCGCTGCACAACAATGGGCTGAAGCAGAACAACAACGGGCGGCAGCCGAACAGCGACGGCGATCGCAGCTTGAGGATTTTTTGCGATCGCACGGCTTTGATCCAGACCAGTTGCCGGAATGACAGAGATACTGCCAAGGCGATCGCCCATCCACCCATCCACTCATCCCCCCACTGACGGGATCCTAGCAATGCTCGCCGACTGCAACGCTTCAGGAAAATGCTTCCAGGGAATATCGCCTGTTTTGCTCTCAAGATAGCGTTTGCCAAACTCAAGCAGAGCAGGAGCCGTTTCATCGGTTGGCAAGGTTGTAAACAAGTAGGTCGGCTTGTGGGGAGCGGAGAAGGCAGCAGCGCAGGGTTTGTCACAGGTCCACAAGCAACCTACAGGCTGAATTTCAAATTCTTCGGACTGTCGCTGCTCGGTGCATAATGCGTTCAGTTGTTCGAGTAAACGAGTGCCATCAGCAGGTTGATCGTCAGGGCGTTCCTCGGAATGATGGCAGGATTGGCAGACGAAGAGGGCGTGTTTGAGCATCATGGAATTCTAAACTCTCGCTAAAACGGTAGAAAGAGGATTCGGTTCGTCCATTCGTCTGCGGTAGATGCAGCCCAGACTAGAATTAACGCATCAATGGCTTCCGAAATGGCAATTGTTTTAGGCACAATCAAAACTCCTGGACTGGTTTGAGCGCCAATAAAATCAGCGAAATGGAGCGGCATGGTTCGTTGGTCATGGGAGATCAGAATTCGTCCTGCTTTGGCAGCGATCGCTAACACGTCTCGATCGGGAAGCCCTTCCAGTTTGGCAGCGATGGCGGTTTGAAAGTCAATGGCTGGCTCTCGCCTGAGGACACCAGCGACAATATTGCGGTTGAGGTCGGCATCGGCTTGGAAGCGAATCGTCATTGATGTGAAGTGGCTGAGAGTTTCTCGTACAGGTCAGCGTTTGCCTCTAAGGAAGCCTGCCGGAGTTGCTGAAGCTGCGCTTCTCCTTCTGACAAGTAAGCATCGATCGCGGTTTGGTTGGATAGATAAAAGGCGATTGCGCCATAGACTTGTTCAAGCGTCAGGGGCGGGAAGGCTTGCACGATTTGCTCAGGCAGCTCACCCCGGAGAAATGAATAAACAATTGAATCCAGAGAAACCCGACTGCCAGAGAGCCAGTAGCCTGCTTCGTGTTGTTCAACATATTGTTTGGATAAAACCACTGCTTCTGTCATGTCGATCAACCTCTATGGTGTTTGCGAGACTGAGCTAGCTACATTCTAGCTGTAGAGTGTGGTGGAGCGATTCTCTTGCGGAGACGGTTCGCGATCGCCTTCGGTAGGTAAATGTCTGGTCTGTGCGCTCCTCGGAGGAATGATGGCAGGCTTGGCAGACGAAGAGGGTGGGTTTGGGCATGATTCAAGGTTGATCGACTAGATATTTGAACAAGTCATCCAAGATTTTATTCGCTCCCAATATGCCTTGTGCGCCCCAAGTTTCTGGATCGACAACAAAGGCTCGATTATTTTTCACCACTTTTAGGCTCTTAAACATCGGATGTTGAAAATAACTGGATGGTCTTTCGGCATAATCCACAATAAATAAAATATCAGAATCGAACTCATCAATTGTCTCAATGCTGAGTGACGGCTTTAAAGATCTGCCTTCAGACAAAAATTTGTACCGTAACCCAACATCATTGAAAATAGCGGGAGGTAAAGTTCTAGTTCGATCGGTAATCGTAAAAATGCCACCTTCGTTGAAAAAAATTACAGAAATCTCTAATTGCTGCGATTGATTTCCTAAGCGCTTTTTTAATTCATTGACTCGTTGATAATACTGATTTAGAGCTTCCTCTGCTTTTACTTCTTGATTGAGTAAACTAGCATGATATCGAAGATTCTCTTTGAAGTATGCCTGATCTGTCGATTTGTATGAATTGGGTTCATCCCAATATCGGTCAGGAACTGGAACTGTAGGAGCAATAGTGGACAGAAGCTGATAATTAGGCGGTTTGCAGCAAGTTAAAATCAAGTCAGGTTTGAGCTTTAATATTTTTTCAATGGAAGGCTCGTAGGCATTGCCAACATACTCAGCACCTGCAACCGCATCAAGCGATGCACCAAAAAGACCTGGGTTTCCTGTGTTTGGAATATCATAGGCAGTATATCCAATGGGCTTGATACCGAGAGCAACGAGAGGATCAAGATTGTGTTCAGGACCCATTGCAACAATCCGCTGGGGGTCAATTGGAATACAGGTTTCGCCCATCGCATGTTCGACAATGCGACAGTTCTCTAGAGATGGTTGTGCAGCAATTATTGCATCAGGTGTGTTTTGGCTACAGGCGAAAGTCATTGCAGCAATCGCAATTGCCAGTAGCAAATGGCGTAACCGAAATCGCATTCTCAGAACTCCCATGCTAGCGTTCCTTGCACAGTAAACGGCTCTGCTGGAAAGACTTGCAGATCAGAGTAAGCAGCTTCAAAGTAATTTACATCAAACAAATTATTAAAGTTCAGCGATGCTCTGAATCGACCGCGATTGTAAAAGATGGCAGCATCCGTGCGAAGATAGCTGGGTAGCGTAAAGGAGTTGCCTAAATTTCCCTGGCGATCGCCTACAAAGAAAAATCCTAAGCCAAAGCCCAATCCTTGGAAATCCCCTGCTTGAATTTCATAGCTCGTCCATAGGTTGAAGCTGTGTTCGGGTACGTTTCCCAAACGATTGCCAACTTCAAAGGTGTTGTCTTCTGTAATCCGCGCATTGGTATAGGCATAACCTGCAATGACGTTCCAACCTGGAAGAATTTCTCCAGAAACAAATAGCTCGATACCTTGACTATTTTGTTCACCCGTTTGAATTTGAAAGCGACCAGTAGGATCATCTGGGTCATTAGTGGTAATATTCGTGCGCGTCAGATCGTATAGCGCCAGCGTGGCAGAGAGGCTATCGTTGATATCGGCTTTAACTCCAATTTCATATTGTGTGCCGCGTCCTGGCTCAAATGGCGCGCCATCACGGGATCTGCCAATGATAGGAGTGAACGAGCGGCTATAGCTGGCATAGAGCGAAATTGGCTCAATCGGCTGATAGACAATGCCCAGGCGAGGACTAAATGCATTACCAGCCTGAAATTGTTCAGTATCGTTAAGAAGATCTTCGTTGGTCTGTTCAAACGCATCAAATCGACCGCTTAGTAGCAACTTGAGATTTTCTGCAATAGTGATTTGATCTTGAATATAAATTCCCAACGAATCAGCCAATCCAACGTTGTCGTAAGGCGGGTAAAATTGCTCAAACCTTTCCGAACTGTAAACTGGGTCAAAAATATCAATGGGTCTTCCTCGAAAAGCCCCATTGCCAAAGCTAGTGTTTTCAACTCGTCTCAAATCGGCACCCAATAGAAGCTGATGCTGAATGTCTCCCGTGGAGAACCGACCGACAACATTCGTGACGAGATCGAAGGATTGGGCCCATTCATCACCACGATCGTCAATAATAGTCTGTGCCGTTCTCAGATCGGGGTCAAGGCTAGCAATACCCCCGCCTCTGATTCGATAGGTGAAGTTCATAAAATAAAAAGCATTTCTCAACGACCAGTTTTCATTAAAGCGATGCTCCAGGTTATATCCAACTGTAAAAACCTCTGGACTATACTCACTGCCTTCTTGCCCAAAATTACGATTGCGGGGAATTTCTCCATTTGGGTTCGGCAATATTGATCCTCTGAGGGGAAGACCAGAAGAAGTAGGGTGATTGATTCTGACATACTCCGCATTCAACGATAAATCGGTGTTTTCGCCAAGTTCAAAGCTCAAGACACCTGCAACGGCTGACGTTTCAGGCTCAATACGCTCGACAAAGCTGCCAGCATTTTCATAGGAGGCATTCAATCGGTACAGTATTGTCCTGGCATCATTCAACGGCCCGGTTAGATCGATCGCCCCACTGTAAAGGTTATAGCTACCAGCAGTCGCTTCAACCGAGTAGAAGGGATCGCGGAGGGGTTGTTTCGTGACAATATTAATCGTACCGCCAGGATCGCCCACACCAAACAGAACTGAAGCAGGTCCTCTCAGAACTTCGACCCGTTCAATGTTGGAGAAAATTCCTACCGCTTCATCATATTGTGCTAGAGACAATCCATTTCTGGTGATGTTTCGTCCCTGCCCAGCCGCAAATCCTCGAATCGTGACTTGAGTAAATGAAGGTTGGTAATTAGCATTACCTTGAGTTACACCAGGGGCATTTCGGAGGGCTTCATTGAAGGTATTAACTTGTTGTTCCTCTAGCACTTGTTGGGGAATGATTTGAATCGATTGGGGAATATCGCGCAGGGGCGTATCTGTTCTCGTTCCGATACTGGTATTTGATGGGTTATAACCCTCCTCCTGCTCCCCCGTCACCACCACCTGAATGGCATCTTCGTCTGCGGCGGTTCCCGCCTCACCCAGCCTCACCGCAAACGCTAGTCCCTGAGCCTCTGATGTCACCTCAGCCACAGGCGGCGCATCTGTTCCGGTAATGGCAACTCGCACTCTGTCACCGGGCAAACTCGTCACACTCACCAGCGCAATCCCCTCGATCGGGTCTGCCTGAGAGAATTCCTCTGCAATGGTGGCATTGGGAATATCTGCAATCAGGGCATTGCCGAGCGATCGCGTTTCTGGCACTGCTAGAGAACCGTTTTCCGTTTCCAGAATCACCTGCAATCCGGCTTCAGTGGCTTCGACTCGCACAGCAGTAATTTGTGTGAGAGATGCTTCGATTTGAGCCACCCACTCTTCGACGGTAGTGGCAGGTTGCTCCATCTCCCTCAGCGGCAAGATCTCAGCCGCTGGCAACGGCACAGAATCGGAAGTTTGCTCCAGCGCTTGAACCGCCAGTGGCTCACCCACCGTGCCATGCCGATCGACGGCTCCAGTGTGCTGTGCTGCTGGGGTAGGTTCACGACTGTCAAGCGTTTGAGATTGCCCCGGCAAAGCTCCAACCCCGACTAGACCACTCGCCAACACCATCATCAACGCCAATCGCACCGAAACCGTTACTTGCCAACCGCACATCTCACTTCCTCACACTTAAACCACTCACTATTGCTAATCTTTCTTGATTGCAATGGAAAGCAGTGTAGAAGAGTTGGGAAATCTGTGTCTACTCAAATCCGGACTTTGATCCGAAACCGGACAGATTTAGCAAACTAATTTTGCCCGAATGCCAAAATCTGCGCTGCACTCAGGTTAAAATCGAGAACAACCGTAGATTGAATTGGCGTATCGCTCTGATATACGGTGTCTTCATATTGCCCGTTGACCCACAGGCAAACTGTAACTTGCTGCATTTCTGGGTCAAGGAGCCAATATTCAGTAATGCCCCGTGCAGCGTACTCGGTGCGTTTGTAGCGGTAGTCGCGATCGCGCAGCGTCGCCTCTGGCGAATCGCGGTTGTCTTGCCCTGACGATACCACTTCAACCACCAAAAGCGGTGCAGGCATATCGTGGGTAATCGTGTTCCGCCGCCGTCCTGCCAAGGCAGCATAGCCTTCTTCGCTGAGAACCGTTAAATCCGGCAAACGCACCTTTGCCCGCTTACCACTGACCGCAATCTCCAAATCTTTGAGGTTGAGCAGCACAATCGAAACATGCTTTGCCAATTCCAGCATCAGCAATTTTGCTAACTTGCAGTTTTCCGGCGACTCGGTCGGCATTTCCACTAACTCTCCATCCACCAGTTCGTAGCGCGTATCTGTGCCGTCGTCGTAGGCAAGATAGTCCTCCATCGTCAGAAATTTAGGTGGGCTAGAGGTTGTTTGGGTCATCGCGAGTTACGTCCACCAGTTTTTTTATCCAGATTAGCTTTATCCAAATTAATTTTGCCCAAATGCCAGAATCTGCACCGCACTCAGGTTAAAGTCGGGAACAACCGTGGATTGAATGGATGTGTCACCCTGATATACCGTGTCCTCATATTGCCCATTCACCCACAGGCAAACCGTAACTTGCTGCATCTCTGGGTCAATGATCCAATATTCAGTAATGCCCCGTGCAGCGTACTCGGTGCGTTTATAGCGGTAGTCACGGTCGCGGTTCTCTTGTCCCGGAGAGACGACTTCAACCACCAAGACAGGAGGCGGCATATCCCGCAGCAAAATAGCCCGTTTCTCCCCAGACAAAGCCGTTCGCGATTCCTCTGAATGCACCATCAGGTCGGGTAAACGGCTCTTGGCTCGTCTTCCAGAAACTTCTACCTCTGTGGCTATTGCAATCAAGGCAATTGGGAGGTGCTTGGCAAACTCGAACAGCAGATACTTCGCAATATCCACATTGCCCTGACTTTCTGTAGGCATTTCTACTAATTCTCCATCCACCAATTCGTAGCGGGTATCTGTGCCGTCGTCATGGGCAAGATAGTCCTCCATCATCAGAAATTTGGACGGACTGTGGGTAGTTTGCGTCATTGTGGGCAATCTCCATCATCACACAGCCAAGCAATTGAGGATTAATCTCACTCAAACTCTAGCAGATCTCTATGCCAGCCTAGTGAAGACAATTTCTTCCCATCGCGCATTGCTTCGGCGTGATCCCAAATTTGCGCTTAAAGGCGGCAGCAAAATGCCCCTGGTTGCTGTAACCACTGCGCTGCACCACTTCGGCAACCGTCAAGCCCTGTTTCAAAAGCTGTTCTGCCTGAATCAGCCGTTGCTCAATTAAGTATCCCAATACCGTCGTGCCAAACAAGTTCTGAAACCCTCGCCTCAAGGTGCGATCGCTCACCCCCACCCGTTGCGCTAGCTCCGTTTGACAGGGTGAATGCTCTAGGTGCGATCGCAAGATTTCTGCCGCGTAGTGAATCCGAGCGATCGTGTCAGCTTTGAGCGAACCTGGTAAGGTTGTCGTCTCGCAGCTCACCATCCCATCCAGTTGCAGTGCCATCAGTTCAAACACCTTGCCCTGCAAATACAGCCGCTTGGCGACTCCCACCAGCGGACAGTCGATCATCTGCTGCACCACCAATCGCATTGCTTCCGTCACTTTAGGCGAAAACACCCGCTGCCAGTCATCCCCCTTTACTAAGGGTTGCAACTCAGGGGGGAGTTCCCCGGTGGGCGTAGCAAAAAACTGCCTGAACAGGTGCGGCTGTACGTGAACATTCACCCCAATTTCGGGCTGATCAGAGTGGATATTGACAACAGCCCGTTGGATACCGCTGCCGCCGATGTAGCTGTGGGCGGCATCCTGGTAGAGAAAATCGCCGCTATCCACCACGCCGGATAGATGCACCATAAACTGCACCAAGTGTGGATGCTCCACCCCTCGATAGGTAAACCCTCTGGGGTAGGTTTCGTGAAAAATTGACAGTTCCAGTCCCGGACATAGCTCAATATCTCGGTAGTAGCCATTGCCCAGTTGTGATGGCACAGCACGGATTGTTTCCAGGCGATCGATCGAAGTTACAGGCGGACAGTGTTGCTCGGCTTCCAGCCAGATTTCATCTACTTCTTGGGCAGTCAGGTCAAGGCTCATGGGAGACAAGGGAATTTCAGGACTAATGAGAATTAGTTTTAATAATCTCGGTTCGCCTATCAGAAGTCAAGGAAGTTATAGATGCCACTGCTTCTTACTCAAACAACTCTCGATGAACATAAGCAAACCTTGATCGATCACTCCCACTTGCAGGTCTCGCATAGGTTGCCAAATTCCAAATTGCCTGCATTTGTTCTGACTCCCGCTCCATCGCTGGGGTAAACTGCTGTCATTGCTCCAACAAATTCTCCAGTTCAATCTGCCCCGGTTTGTCCTTGTAAAATGCTTCCTCTTCAGGTGGTAAGGGACTTGCGGAAAAATAGAATACCCATAATTCTAGGGAAGTAGCAAGTAGCGGCTCTCTCGATGCTGCTACTTGTTGTAAGCAGAGGAATCTCTAGAATGCTACTGGACGGTACCATCAAATCAACCTTTCAAGATGCCGCCAAGAAACTGACTGGACATCGCAAGCGTGACTTCATGGCAAAAGTTGCCCAGGATTATCTGGGAGGCTCAGCCCGGAAAGCAGAACGAGTGTTTGGATGGAGCCGCCAAAGCGTCCAGTTGGGGTTACATGAACGACGCACGGGCTTGATCTGTGTGGATAATTATCGGGCCCGAGGTCGCCACAAAAGTAAAGTGATTTTACCGAACTTAGAAGCTGACATTCATGAGTTGGTGGATGCTCAGGCGCAGGCAGACCCCAAGTTTCAATCTACGTTTGTGTATGCTCGCATCAGTGCGAGTGCGGTGCGAGCCGCATTGATCAAACAGCAAGGGTATAGCGAGGAGCAACTGCCGACTCGCCAAACCATCGGTGATATTCTCAATCGATTGGGCTATCGCCTAAAAAAACACAAAAGACCAAACCGTTAAAGAAGAGCCCTCAAACCGATGCCATTTTTGAAAATGTGCTCGAGCAAAATCAGGTAGTGCCCTGAAGGACAGGATAAGATAGGAAGAGGTGCAGGAGAAAGTTTGAGCAGGAGTAGATTGTCTATGGAAACTCCTCTATGTCCGAGTTGTAATTCCCAAGAAATTAGTCGCAATGGTCAAACTCGTCATGGCAAACAGAATTATAAATGTCGCGCTGGTGGTCGTCAATTTGTCCTTGATCCGAAGTGGAAAGCGATCACCCCTGAGCCATCCGGTTTAATTGAGCGGATGTTGCTTGAGCGGATCTCTTTAGCTGGAATCGCTCGAGTGCTACAAATTTCTGAAGATACAGTGCAACGATACGTCAATGCCAAAATCGAAGATGTGCCTCAGCAAGTCGAGGTCAGTGCCAAGCCAAAAAAGCGATTGACAATGCAAATGGATGAGTTGTGGTCGTTTGTCGATGACAAAGGCAAGGAAGTTGAAACAAGTTGCGCTTTCTTTTTCCAACGAGTCGAGTGAGGCTAAATAGCAGCAGTTTGGCGCGATCGCACTTCCAAATAAATCAGCAGAGCATTAATATCAGCAGGGTTGACTCCACCAATTCGAGCCGCTTGACCAACGGTCAGCGGTTTGACTTTGGCTAGCTTTTCCCGTGATTCTTTAGAGAGCGTAGAAATCGCGTTGTAATCTAAATCGGCAGGCAAGGGACGATGGGATTGCCGAGCGATCGCATCAATCTGATTTTGTTGCCGTTGAATGTAGCCTGCATATTTAATATCGATTTCTGCGCCTTCCCGTTCCACAGGGTTTAAGGTAGGATTGCCTAGACCATAGCGATCGAGGTCAACATAGTGTAACCCTGGACGACGCAAAAGATCCGCTAGAGTGATCGATCCCTTAATCGCCTGTTGGGTTTCAGCAGCGATTTGTTGTCCAATCGGTTCATATTCTTTGACACGAACATCATGCAATCGTTTCTTCTCTGTTGCAATTTGGTCTTGCTTGTGAATGAATAATTGCCAGCGGCAATCGTCTACCAGTCCAATCTCACGACCGAGGGGAGTCAATCGCTGATCAGCATTGTCCGATCGCAGAATCAATCGATATTCCGATCGCGAGGTCAACATGCGATAGGGTTCCCGCAGTTCTTTCGTACACAGGTCGTCGATCAGCGTGCCAATATAGCTTTGTTCGCGTGGAAAGACAATCAGATCTTGTCCTTGTACCATACGGGCCGCATTGATACCAGCGACCATGCCTTGAGCTGCTGCCTCTTCATACCCTGTCGTACCGTTGATTTGACCTGCACAAAATAAACCTTCGATCCGTTTGGTCATCAAGGTCGCATAGCATTGGGTGGCGGGCAAGTAGTCGTACTCAACCGCATAAGCGGGACGTAGCATGGTGCAATGTTCTAAACCAGGGAGCGATCGCAACATCTCTAGCTGCAAGCCTTCTGGCAATCCGGTAGAGAAGCCTTGGATATAAAGTTCTGGAATCTCGCGGCCTTCGGGTTCAATAAAAATCTGATGCGATTCTTTGTCGGCAAAGCGGACAATCTTATCCTCAATGCTGGGACAGTAGCGTGGCCCTTTGGCATCGACCCAGCCGCCATAGACTGGCGATAGGTGTAAATTCTCGCGAATCAGCCGATGGGTTTCTGGGGTGGTGCGGGTCAGATAACAACACATCTGCTGCCGTTCGACCCAGACTTTTGGATCAAAGCTGAACCAGCGAACTTCTGGATCGCCCGGTTGGGGTTCCATGCGGCTATAATCCACCGATCGCCGATCGACTCGTGCTGGGGTTCCTGTTTTCAATCGGCCGGTTTCAAACCCCAATCGGTTTAAGGTCTCCGTTAAGCCAACCGCAGCGAATTCTCCGGCTCGACCCGCTGGCATGGATTTATTGCCTACCCAGATCCGGCCCCCTAAAAACGTGCCTGTGGTTAGAATCACGGCTTTGCAGCCAAAGGAAACCCCAAAATAGGTTTCAACGCCAACCACCTCGTCATTTTGACCGAGAATCAGATCCGTTACCATGCCTTCACGCAGCACCAGATTCTCCTGATTCTCAACAATGCCCTTCATCACGGCAGCATATTCCCGTTTGTCGGTTTGGGCCCGCAGTGCCCAGACTGCTGGCCCCCGTGAGATATTCAACACCCGTTTTTGCAGATAGGTGCGATCGGCCATTTTGCCAATCTCACCACCTAAAGCATCAACTTCGTGAGTTAATTGCGATTTCGCTGGCCCCCCAACGGCTGGATTACAGGGTTGCCATGCAATCTTGTCCAGGTTCAAGGTCAGCAGCAACGTCCGACAGCCCAACCGGGCCGTTGCCAGAGCGGCCTCACAGCCTGCATGGCCGGCTCCGACGACAATAACATCAAAATAATCTTGCTGGACAGGGGCGCTGAAGGTCATGAGGTTCACTTAAACGGTAGCCGTTGAGAGAGTTCGTGGCAAACGTTGCTTTCCTATTCTAGCCCTAAAGCTTTTTCTCTATCATGCGACACAGCCGCCGAGCCGCCTTAACCCCTATGCCTTGAGCAAGTTGCTGCACAAATTGTTGCTGCTCCAGCGAATCAATCCCTTGTTGCAACACGGTTAGACTCGTAGCACATGTCGCCTTGTAATAGGGCGTGAGCACTTCTAACTGCAACTCATTCTCCATCAGGATGCATGTGCAGATTTTCCGAGATACTAATGGTAAATCGTGCGTTATCGTTCATCCTGCTTGGAGGCAGAGCCATGTTATCAAAAGGGTTTGAGATTGAGATCTACACAGGCACTCAGCAGGGAGACATTGTGGGATTGTCCGATCGCATCACGGCAGATTTGAATGGATTTGTTCGAGAGCCAGACAGCCGCAATGTAGAATATACAACTTGCCCGCTCTATCGCTATGAACGCCTCTTATGCGAACTAGTGCGACCCCGCCAGCGGCTCAGAGCGTATTTGCAACAGTTGGGAGATTATACCGTGATTCCAGGCAGCACTTTGTCTTTGGGAGGGAGCGATCGCTTCTATCGTTCTGACCCCCACAATCCCTATCATGACTATATCGAACAAACCTATGGCACTAAAGTCGTCACTGCCAGTGTTCACATCAACATCGGCATCAGTGATCCAGAAACTTTGATGCGAGCGTGTCGCGTGATTCGGGTAGAAGCTCCTTTATTCCTGGCGCTTAGTGCCTCCTCCCCTTTCCTGGATGGACAGGTAACAGGCAACCATTCCACCCGTTGGCGAGTGTTTCCCAAAACGCCAGCACATGTCCCTTTGTTTGAGAGTCATGCCGATTACATCCAGTGGACAGAGGCGCAACTGGTGTTAGGAACGATGCAAAATGTGCGGCACCTGTGGTCTTCGGTACGTCCGAATGGCGATCGCCGTCCTTATAATCTAAATCGACTAGAACTGAGAATTTGTGATTTAGTGACTGATCCAATCGCATTACTGGCAATCACTGCCCTGCTTGAGGCTAGACTGTTGCAAGTCATCCAGACTCCCGATCTTGATCCTCTCATGCAAAGCGATTTACCTCAGGTCAGTCGAGCCAATGATCTTGTAGAAATGGCAGATGCCAATGAGAATGCTGCTGCCCAGTTCAGCCTGGAAGCCGTACTGCGACACTGGCAGGATGGACGCAAAATTTTAGCGATTGATTGGATTAAAGAACTATATGGAGAAGTGGAGGCGATCGCCAAAAAACAGGGGTTCAATTGTTTTTTGTCCCCGCTTAAAAAGCTGATGAGGGAGGGAAACGAAGCTCAGCGCTGGCTCAAACTGGCTGCTCAAGGGTTAGATAGCCGCAGCATCATAACACAATCAATCCAGGATCTTGCGGTTCAGGAAAACCGATTGGCAGATGAGGTCTGTCACCCCTTAGTTGCTTAATCTCAAACTTGCGCCTGAGTAGCTAGAGGAAGCTGTACGGGCGACCTGAAAATTGACAGACCACTAGCGGTCAATAAATTTTTAAGCTGCAACTAATTTCAGCCCAAATGTTGAGCGTAAATCACAGTGCGATCGCCCTTATATGCTCCAGTAGAACAGAACTTCTCACAGCCTCTCCAAATTTTGCGTGCGCGACGCGCAGGCAGGATGGGTTTTTCAGGATTTTTCGCGGCGCGAAAAATCCTGAAAAACCGGTTCATCAAGTTCATGTTCAATCGGGGTAACACAGTGATTACACTACTGTTGAGCACGAGCTATGGCAAGTTCACACCGGGCATTTGAAAAAGTATGAAGATTTTATGGATTAAGATAGCCTTACCAGCTTGTCAGAAGATTTTGATTTAGGGAGATAAAAATTTTTAATCTTTCTCCCATATTTCAGAACTATTAAAAAAACCTATAGATTCTTGACTAAAGACGAGTTTACAACGACCAAAATATTTATTGCTGTTGGTGTTTAAGTAATGATTTTAGGGAGCACAAGCACAGCCCTCGCTCCCCCAAATCATTATCTTTTTGACACTATCTCCTATTTCTTGACAAAATCCTTGCAACTTCCATGCCTCACGTTGTTCTGGTTCACCCCCAAATTCCGCCTAACACAGGTAATGTCGCTCGAACCTGTGCTGCAACTTGCACTGAACTTCACTTAGTAGGACCCCTCGGATTTGAAATTAGCGATCGCTACCTCAAACGAGCAGGCTTGGATTATTGGCCATACGTGAATTTGCATTACCATCCAACCCTAGAGTGTTTTAGGTTGAAACACCAGCAGCAAGGTGGCCGTTGGATAGGCTTCAGCACTTCAGGAGCATGTAGTTATCTAAAATTTCAATTTCGTTCAGATGATTGGTTGTTGTTTGGTTGCGAGACGGCTGGATTACCAGATGAAGTGCTGGGCTTATGTGATGCCACCGTTTATATCCCAATGTCTCAACCAGCCGTTCGGAGTTTGAACCTTTCAGTCAGTGTTGCGATTGGCTTATTTGAGGTAAGACGACAACTTGGCTTGATTGAATAAGAAAATTCCTATCGCTAGAGTGATGACTCTGGATCAAGTCCGCTAATTCTCTCTATAAAGCATAAAACTTTGTACGATCTTTAGTGTTGTGGGCTACGAAACCTCATAAACTCGTATAAGAAATCTGTATCTAAATTCATTAACCCGCAAAAACCGACCCTTAAATTGATTGAAATTGAAACCTGAATGCGTAAAGCCTTAATTCGAGGTTTGAACCAAACTTAATTGTCAACCGTGAAATGACCAATATTTCCCTCAAAAAAGTCCATTTATTCACAAATAAATTGCCCAGAGAAATATCTGAAGAGGCATGTTTTCCTATGCAGTTAAAGAATAGGCATTTGTCGGTTTCAGCGGCTAAAACTCTTACAGAATAGTTGTTTGAGCTTTTGATTGGAACTTGTAGAGAATGCTGAGCGATCGTTTTTACCGATGTTTTTTTCTGGGCAATTTTTAGTCAATGACTCATCTGGAACTAACTCATGTTAATAACTCTTTAGCTACTTGAGCAAAGGTATTCTCTTAATTCCTTGTGTTTAACAAACACAATGGGAGGGTAGATTTTTAACAGTGATTAGTTTTCCTTACAGATGAATGTGTTGATTTTTTTGTTAACTGGTGTAATCTTGTCTAAGTCTGATAAGCAGGGTAACCTTACCTAGTCATACGACAATGTCGGTGATCTGAATTCCCACCCTGCGTGAGTTTGATCACTGACCGGTGATAGATTGAGTGACTCAAAGACAGTTAAACGCTTCTCACTAGGAGGTCGTTCTTTGAAACGAGAATTTCCGCAGGAGGTTAGGCCTGTTTCCGATTGCCCATCTTTCAAGGATGAGGTAACGGAGCAACCTAAGCAGACTCTCAAGAGGGTCAACCGCAAGGCTCGTACCTCTGCTGCCATGATTGGGCTAGCGCTTTCTATGGGCGCATCTAGCCTGCTGCTACCGCGTCAAGATGACGGGGCGATAGCCGCCGAATCTCTGTCAACTGAGTCCACGATTACTGTAGTTCCCTCGATGTCTCAGGATGCTGTCCCATCGTCTGGTGACAGTCAAGCAGCAGTTGAGTCAAAAGTTTCAACTTTAGACTCTCTTTCCAATTCTACAACCGTTGAGCATGTTGTTCGTGAGGGACAAACCCTCATTGAGATTGCTCAGAGTTATGAAGTTGCTCCCGCATCCATCGCAACACTTAATCGCATCTCAATTGATGCTGTGATTAAGGCTGGGCAGGTTTTGCAAATCCCTGTTGCACTTGGTTTGATGAGTGACTTCGATGGCAGTGCTGACACACGCAATCCTGTCGTTCTAGATCGGGCTGCTATCAAGGCTAGGATTGGAGATACTATCAGTCCGCTTCAAGTTGAGCGTGACCAATCTCTGAACCGTCTGAGACAAGAGCGCGAAAAACTGCAACGTGGCTTGGCGGAGTTGAGGTTTGAGGAGTCCATAGGTCAGTTTGGTGAAGCCTCCCTATCTGGTTCGCTGGATATTGGTGTTCAGTTAGAAGGGCAGTCTACTGTCCACGTGCCCCCTGTGGGTTCAGAGGATCAGTTCACTAGAAGTGATGTCGAAGGGCGTGGCTTGAATGTTCCTCAAGTCCTAGAGGATGAAGCTGAGCCTGAAGTATCCCAGAGTGATGCGGTACCGATCGCATCCTCAGAACTCTTAGCGACATCAAGTTTTGACACATCCAAGTCGCAAGCAGATAGCACTCAGGAAATGCAAGTTGCTTCCATAGATACGTCAACTACATATTTGCATCCGTCTAGTGCTCAGCCCAGTTCTGCTTCATCCACCTCGGTCTATCGGGTTAAACCTGGAGACACGATCGCTCAAATTGCCAGAAATTTTGGTGTTTCTCAATCCGTTTTGATTCAAGTAAATCAACTGAGGAACCCAAACTTCATCCTGGTTGGGCAAGAGATTCGGATTCCTATTGCCACTACAACTCCGATCACATCGACCGTTCCACCTTCACCTGTAACGGTTGCAACGAGGAATATATCAGCCTTACCACAGTCTGAAGCAACTCCTGTGGCGACTGAATCGTCGAGTGATGCTTCTGGTGCCGCAGGTTCAACTTCTGGTGCAATGTTTGCTACTGAGTTTGTTGCACCAGACCAGCCTGAGGGCGCGGCGGCTCAATCCGCTGCTATCCGCAACACTGAACGTTCGCAGAGCCAGATTCAAGCTCAGTCTGCGAATGTGGATCAGGTGGATCAGTCTACTGCCCCTGTGGCTTCTAGCTCATCGGTTGACGCATTGTTGAGCGATGTTGCCCAACTGCGGAATCGCCATCAGGGACGACAGTTTGGTGATCAATCTTCCCAGTCTCCTCAGCAGATGTTGCCGATTGCGGCAGCTTCCCTCCCCGATCGAGAGCGCAGGGCAGCATCAAGATCGTCACGGGTTAATCCTGAATTGCGTCCTGCTGTAGTCGAGTCGGATGAATCAGAGTTAAGCCTCCGTCAGCGGGTTCAGCAACCTGTAATACCCTCCAGTGTTCAGGCCGAGAGAGCAGAAGCAGAAGAGCAGTTGGTGGCAACGGCTCCCCTGGGTTCAGAGAATTACGAGCCGTTGATTCAGCCCTTGACAGGGCAACTCGTCTCACCTGATTTGCCTCCTTTGCCCCATGCTGAGGCATATCTGCCTGAAGGTTCCATCTCTTTTGATGGTTATATCTGGCCAGCCAGAGGTGTACTGACTTCTGGATATGGTTGGCGTTGGGGTAGAATGCATCGAGGAATCGATATTGCTGCTCCTGTGGGCACTCCTGTCTATGCTGCCGCTTCTGGTGTTGTGGAATTCTCTGGATGGAATTCTGGTGGTTATGGCTATATGGTTGAAGTTCGCCACCCAGATGGCAGTATGACTCGATACGCACATAATAGTCGCAATATTGCTCGAGTCGGACAGCAGATTGCTCAAGGTGAGCAAATTGCCGAAGTAGGTAGTACAGGGTATAGCACCGGACCTCATGTCCACTTTGAGATCCACTTGCCAAACCAGGGCACGGTCAATCCAATCGCTTACTTGTCGCGCTAACCTGGTTTTGATTGCTCGGGGGGAGTTAAAACTCCTCCTGGGCAAGAGTTGGCTATTAGAGTAGATATTTTTGAAGTGAGTGGGTTTGAGAAATGGCGATCGATTCCAGGGTTGTGCTATTGTGAATAGGTGTGTAATTTCGCTGGATGCGTGCATTCATCTTCGGCTCAGTAGCTCAGTGGTTAGAGCAGGGGACTCATAAGCCCAAGGTCGCAGGTTCAAATCCCGCCTGAGCCATGTAGGTTTGTTGCTTACGATCAATCGACCGCGAAGCGTATTGATGTAAAAGTTTTGAGTTTATAAGTTATCCTCAGTTGTAGAGATTGAAATGGATCGATCTCTCAGGCTATTTTGGTCGTGAATTTTTGAAATGCCTATTATTTCTATCTTCTGGAAATGTTCTTCTAGCAGAGTTTTTCCCAAAAATCTGTGAAATATCGATAATGATGGCAGGTTGAGATAACCAGTTTGAAGCGGTGCTTTTAACTCACACTATGGGCTGAAATGTTGAAATCCTTGACTGAGATCTAAGATTTCATCTGGTAGCCGACCTGTGGCATCCCGCAGCACGACTTGTGGGGCATCTGTCACATGACCCACGATCGCCCCTCCTTTAATGAGTTTCACTGCTGCTTGCGCCACTTCTTCAGGTAAACACAACACCAATTCAAAGTCTTCGCCGCCATAGAGGGCCCATTCTATAGCCCTTGCTTCGCCTACCCACTGCTCTAAGCCATCCGGTAAAGGAATGCTTTGCCGATCGAGTTCAGCCCCAACTCCGCTAGCACGGCAGATCTGGATCACTGCATCGGCCAATCCGTCGCTGCTATCCATACCCGTCACTCTCAACGCGGGTGATTGAAACTGCCATAACAGCGGAGGAACTTCTAAGCGAGGCTGGGGTTGCTGGTGCGATCGCATCATCGCTGACCGTTGAAAGTCTGTCAGGGGGGTTTTAGCTTGTGGATTCAACAGCAGTTCTAACCCCGCACGAGAAGCCCCGTGTATTCCAGTTACTAGAATGGCATCTCCAGGTTTGGCAGTCGATCGGCGAATGGCTTGTTCAGACAACACCTGCCCAAAGGCCGCGATTGCCACGGTAATGACGCTCGATCGCGTCAAATCACCTCCAACGATCACTGCATCAAATTGTTGTAAACACGCCACCATGCCCTGATAGAGGTGCTCTACCCAATCTACAGACAAGTCTCTGGGTACGCTCAACCCCACAGTGATGCCCAAGGGGGTAGCTCCCATCGCCGCCAGATCAGACAGGTTGGCCGCCGCCGCTCGCCAACCGACATGTTCTGGGGATGTGGTGCGATCGCTAAAATGCACCCCATCCACCAACACATCAGTCGTCACTACCAGCAATTGCTCAGGCGATACCGTCAGCAGAGCAGCATCGTCACCGACGAGATGACTGGGGCAATAGCTTTGCAGTCTGGACAATAAGCCCTGCTCCCCCATATCGCCAACTCGCAAGTCCGTCACGCTTTAAACCGTTGGTTGAGGTTCGACCAGATATTCTGCCCCTTGAATCACTTTGGCAGATTCGATGCGATCGCCCTGTTTCAACTTGCCCAAAACGTCTTTGCCCTCAACCACATAGCCAAAGACGGAATAACGCCCATCCAATAAATTGGCTCCGGCTGGAGTTAATTCTGGCTCAAACAGGAAGAAGAAGAATTGGGAAGATCCGCCATTGGGATCATCACCCGGACGTGCCAGGGCGAGAGCACCATAGGCTGAGAAGGGCAGCACTGGTTGTTCCAGAAAGCGCCCAGCATCTTCTAAAGTCACGCCATACGTTGGTGTTTCGTCTCCCTTGACCATCACTTCTAAAGGAATCGCCCGATATTTACCTGTATTCAGGTCAACAAAGCCAACTTCTGGGCCGGGTGGATCGCCAATTTGCAGTACATAAGATTCTTCGGCACGAGTAAAGGGCAACCCATCATAAAACCCCCGTTGCACCAGATCCACAAAATTACCTGCGGTAACAGGGGCACTGTAGCCATCGACGATCGCCACAACATTGCCCTTATTTGTTTGAAACTCGATCGTGGCTCTTCCTTTTAATTGAGGCAGCGTGCTGTACGGTTCCGGCACTTCGTAGGGGAACCCAGTCACCATCAACTCTTCGAGTTGACCGATGAGATTTAATGTGTCTGCCCGATCAATCCATATTGCTTCTTTATCATTGGCTTCGACCGCAGCCTGCATTGCCGCAATCCCTGATTGAATTTGAGCAATCAATCCTTCTGCCTCGCTGCGCCTCTCCTCTGGAATATCAGCCAACAGTTCAGTCGGACGAGCCAGGATGCGCCTCGCTTTTTTGAGGTAGCTATTGATTGAAGTCAGTCGTCCTCGACTAATGCGTAAGGGCGTAGAAATGTCCTCTAAACTGGCTTGCAGATCTCTTACAGCTTTATTATCAATGGGCAGGGCATACCTGAGGAGGGCCCGACCGTCGGTAATGGCATTACCAGCAGGGAGTCTACTAATTAGAACAGAAGTGGGCTGATCGGATAGAACACTGGCGATCGCAGGAGAAATCAGTCCAAAGGTTTGAGATCCTAGCAGCAACCCCACCGATAGGAGTGCCAGGATTCCTGCTCTGAGCTTGCGTTGAATGGCATCAGTCATGAGATTCAAAACCAGATATACGCCTAACCACTGGGGAAGCCAAGTGTGAGCCGCGTTTCTAGCTGTCACTGGAAAATCCCATGTCTCATCTTCCCATATGCGGGGTCAGATCATTCTGAGGAACCTGGATTAAATCTTGATTGTTCCTAGTCATCTACATATTCAATCTGCCTGGTTCGCTTTGTTCTGGGAGCAGGGGGTAAGAGCGCCTGCTCTGGAAAAATGTAAGGCTGGGCCATGGGATGAATAATGTTTGTTGTTTTAGGTTGGCGCTTCTGGGTAGACAGCATCAGCATGACTACCACAATTAACAAGACCGCTCCGCCCCCTAAAACCACCAGCAAAAGTGCTCCACCTGCAATCCACAAGACAGTTGTTTGCAATCTTATGGGTTGGTTATTTGGGGATATCTCAGGAGGCTGCTCCACCGCTCTCAATTGATCCATCACGCGAATCTGATCCGCTGTCGTTGCCGTTTGTTGTTGCAAGGTCATGGATTCAATGATGCGCTGCTGATCTCTCACCTGATCTCGCAACTCCGCAATCACCTCCTCAGTTTCGTCTTGCTGTTCCTCAAACTTCTCCTTCAGGTCTTCTGTTTTAATCTGCTGGCGATCTAGCAGCGCTTTCAGTTCTTGGGTCACCACTTCCTGCTGCTCCAACTGGCGTTGTAATTGCCACGATCGCTCTGCACCTTGAGGATAGGAACTGGTGGACATCAACTCTGAAGGAGCAGGAGTTGGCATTGCAGCTGGTGGAGAGTTGGGAAGTTGCAATGGTTGAACCACCCTTGGCTCACCCGTCACAATTCCACCCCGCAACATTAGAACTGCTGCCACTCCTGCGATCGCACAACCTGCCAAAAATGCCGTCGTATCACTGCTCATCAGGCTCTACCCTTTTCTTTAATCAACCTTAACGGAAATTTTCGAGATAAATAACAAATAATTCGCTTGTTTCCTCAGCGAATTGCTTGGTCTGACGATTGTTTATTGTAAGAAATAATACATAGTTGGTAACAAACACACTAAACTTCGATTCACTGACGACTTACCTTTATATGCAAGACTTTACGTGTAAAGTGAACACTCTAAACAAAATAGTCTAAGTTTAACTCGTTTTTGCCAAAGTCAAGCGTTTTCTGCCTTAAATTTGAAATCTTTGGGATGAATTTCCGCAGTTCAATAAGTTTGAAAATTCAGAATGGCAGAATAATCAGAAAATAGCGATAAAGGCGCATAGTTTTTTGGCGAGACGGACTGTGGATAACCACCTTCCGCCCACTTTAAATTGCCTCATCACTTATAGTGATACAGGAGCAGATGTTTTAAGTGTGGGGTAAAACCCCATATCTAAAATAGGGTAAAGCAAATCTTGTGAAACGAACTGTAACTCAATCACCTCTGAATTAGCTACAAATCCTGAACAAACGCTCATGGCAAAATCTTTGATTGCCTATCTTCCTGCTATTAATAACTAGCAGGTCAATCATCAAGTCATCCTTCACCATAGGGGCAGGATGGTTAGAATATGCCTTAAATTCCTCTGTCACCCCTCTGAATGCAAAGGGGTAGCATTTGCTACCCCGTCATCCATAACCACCATGGGGAAGAACAGCTAAAGTTCTTCCGGAATCATGGGGATAAGGCAATCTATATCGCTGTAGGACGGGCAGCTTGCCCGTGCAAGCTAGAAGCCTGCACTGCGGAATCCACCACAGATTGGGAAGAGCCATAGCTAATCTAGCAATTTCGATTCAGCAATTTTCCATCTTCTAACACAGTCTGGCAAAAAATAGTTGTCTGTAGAGATTGAAGTTTTTCGGAAGTCACTGCATTCACTAAAGTTGCATTGCTCAAATCAGCATCTCTCAGCACAGTTCCTTCTAATTGAGATTTTTGCAGAATTGCTTCCTGCAAGTTAGCTTGATTCAGTAAAGCATGGTTTAAATTTGCGCCCGTTAAATCTGCGCCCGTTAAATTTGCTTGCCGCAGATCGGCCCATTCTAAATCTGCAAATCGCAGACTTGCCCCTGCCAAATTAGCTCCTTTCAAATTAGCTGAACTGAAATCAGCGCCTGCAAAATTGGCACCTACAAAATTCATCATTGATAGGTCGCAGCCAAAACATTTCTTTGTGATTTGGAGACGTTGTACCGTTGGCTGAAATAGCGCTTCTGTAGCATGGCTCACCAAGGATGGTGCGGTAAGCATGGTCAGAATTACAGAGAGTCGAATAACAGAAAGCATAACTTGCTCTAGTCGGTTCCTGAAACATTTGTGAGAGTAGAATTCACCTGGAATCGAAACAGTACCACCAAGGTAGCAGTCCCTACAGGTTGGCACCCGAACCACCCTTAGAGGTCTGCTGTGCTAGTAGTCTGTCAAGGAAGCTTTTAGGGGTCAGTGACCCCTAAAAACTTCCTTTAATTTAATTTTGATTTGCGGGATACCCCGCAAATCAAAATTGACAGGACACTAGTATGAAACACAAAATTATTCCTTTAACTTTGATCTCATTATGAGAGGCAAACTTTTTCTTTTCATGTATTGGGAGATGTAATTCACTTTCCCAGTTGATATATAGGAGATATACATAAGTAGTCATATATAGATAGATATAAATAGATATATAGGAATCCCATTTGATTTTTGAAAAAGCTTTGAGGCAGAGGTCTTAAGATATTTGGATTTTGCCCTCAGTGTACCTGGAAGAGATCAAGTCGGATTGCTATAGCAATTCTGAGTGATTTGTAGGCTGTGCAGGTGAGCGGGAGCAGCCCGCCCACCTGCACACATGACGTAGGGTTGCCATAGCTGATCATGACAGACAGAGAACATGAACCTTTGGTTGTTATGTATACGTTCTTAAGAGAATTTAAGCCTGCTATAGTTTCTATGGCATGAAGTTGAGAATATTGTTTTTCTGTGATAGTGATTTAAAACTCAAGTTGGAACCCTATAGGATTTTTTAGATTCCAATGAAATTTAGTGAATTATTGTCTGCTCTCTCTACTCGTTATGGTTACTCGTCTCCGGCTCATGTGGGGATTGATCCTGAAATTACCAGTCTTGCTCCAGTGGAGGAGGCCACAACTGGTATGTTGAGTTATATCGAGGGAGAAAAGTTTGCTGCCCAAGTTGACACAACCGCAGCGAGTGGCTTAATCCTGCCACTGGATGAAGCATTGCAAAATAAAGCCACCGATCGCGGCATTGCCTGGTTAGCTGTTCCTGTGCCACGTCTCGCCTTTGCCCAAACGATCGCTCTGTTTTATCAACCGTATTGCCTCCCTACAGGAATTCATTCAACAGCGGTGATTGACCCCAGTGTAGTAATGGGAAGTGACGTTGCGATCGGTGCTCATGTTGTGATTCAAGCCGGAGCAAGGATTGGCAATCAGGTGTGTATCCACCCCAATGTAGTCATCTACCCATCAGTAGAAATTGGCGATCGCACAGTGCTTCATGCCAATTGTGTGATTCACGAACGCAGTCAAATTGGGGCAGACTGTGTAATTCATAGCGGGGCAGCGATTGGTTCGGAGGGTTTTGGGTTTGTGCCTGTGCCAGAGGGGTGGTTTAAGATGCACCAATCTGGTTACACGATATTAGAAGACGGCGTTGAGATCGGTTGCAATTCCACAGTCGATCGCCCCGCTGTGGGCACAACTTGCATCGGTCGCCATACCAAAATTGATAATTTAGTACACATCGCTCATAACTGTCATATAGGAGAGAATTGCGCGATGGCGGCTCAGGTTGGTATGGCAGGTGGAGTTCACATGGGTCATCGAGTAATTTTGGGGGGGCAAGTTGGCATTGCCAATCAAGTCAAGATTGGCAATGGTGTGCAGGCTGCTGCCAAAGCGGGGATTCACAATGATGTTGCTGAGGGACAAGTGGTGATTGGCATTCCAGCGATCGCCTACAGAACTTTCTTGAGGGCTACCGCAGTGTTTCCGCGTTTGCCTGAAATGCAAAAAGCAATTCGAGAGTTGCAAAAGCAGATTGGTGGCAAACCCTCATCAACTTAATCAAGGACGTTGGCAAATAATCCTATCATTGCATCCATGTAAGGTTGAAAGAACGTTTGCTGAGAAGGTTCCAGCCGCAGAAACATGGTTTCTAACAGGATTTTGAGAATTTGTTGGACAAAACCCCATTTGACCTGCACGCTGGGAAACACCATCTGCGAGAGGGGCAACAATTTTTGTTCAACTGCGGCCATACTGCCTTCTAACAGGCAAAGGTGCAGATAGATTTGAAACATTTGCATATCTCGTATGGTAGAAGCTGCGATCGGCAAACTGGCTAATTTTCCACGACGGCTTTGGAAATTGGGATAGCGCCGCAAGGTGATTTGATAGGTTTCTTGAGCAATTTCCCAGGTAACTGGCAGCAAACAGCGAACAATTGACATCGCTTCGCTCTCCAGCGGTTGATTGGCAGCGGCTCGGCAAAATCGTTGCCAGGGAATGTAGACTTGCTCCTCAACAAATTGCAGGTAGGGGCGTAAGAGCACCTGCTCAGCAGGAATAGTGCGACTGAGGATCAGTTGGGTGCTGAAATGAAATTGGGTTGTCACGAAACCGATAGCTCGGCGATCGCTTGCCAGTAAATGCTGCATTCGCAATTCATTCAAAACCGGTTCCAATTGCACCACTAAATCGACCAAAGCTGTATCGCTGTTATCCAAGAAAAAGGAAATGGGGAAATCCTTTTCCAATTTACTGCTCAAATGTGTGGGCAGCGAAAAAGGGAAAACCCGTTGCTTATAAATATTCAAAACTTCATAGTAAACCTTTACAGCTGCATCGGCAATTCGCTTGGATTCAGACAAATTAATGACATTGGAATAGTTAGAGTAAAGCGCATCAGTTTGAATTCCGGCCCACTCACACTTAGTCATCAAATTGTGTTGAATTCGGTTAGCAATTGCCAATCGCCTGTCTGCTGAAGATACTTCCAGTAGTTGGGCTAAAGTTACCTCTCCCTGGTTCATGATTTTAGATAAATCAGCCAGGAAGTTTAGAGTATAGCGCACTGACCACAGTTGAATTAAGTTGTTGACGGAAGCATCTTGGTCATACTGACTCATGACTGGCACTTTTTTCTCCTTAAAGTAATAGGGTGAATGAGCTTAAGCAATTCAATCGCGTCGATTCTCATGTTTTTAATGAGCAGCTTCATGCATCATTTAAAGACAAAAGAAATCGGACGATTAATTTACGGTATAGGAACCGTTTGATGGACATGACAGCAAAAATCCAAAAGAGCGATCGCCTGCCCAAGTTGTCTGTGGCAACGTTCCCGACCGAATGAAGATCAGGGTGAGGCGATACTTGAATCGCTAAAATTTTTGCTGATTCATTCTCTCATTGAGTAGAGATTGATCAGGACGTGGATTAGACAATTCCAATTCAGTTACAAGAACTAAAGTAGCCGACACACATAAATTAGAAGGGAACATTTATAAGGGATATTGCTACTCCAGGTTTTAACTGCGATTCAATAGAAACAGCGATGGGTTAGTTCGCGTGTATAAAGCACTCTCATTCGCAACATTTGAAATGCAGAACTCATTTTTCTAAACACACTCAGCCACAGGTAGTTACCCATTAAAAGATCTCTAGCACTAACTTATCTAGAAGATGGTAAGTAAAAGGGGCAAAAAGAGGAGTGAAAGGATCATTGCCAACAGTGGGGGAACAATTAGCCAGATTCTTGAGCCTTACTGTACCCAAAATAGTATCAGTGATTTTGCTGAGTCAACAGTGAGAGCTACGCACTTGTGAGTTTATTCAAGCTATTGAAGTTTAATTCTATGTAAGAAAGCCCCACATTTAGAGTTAAATCTAAAGTTTTAGGGAACGAGCTACTACCTATGGGATAAGCATAGGTTATGAATTTATTATGTAAGTGTCATGATATGCTGACATGACAATTTGAGACACCAGAAGAGCTTCAGTACATCTACTGAAATATTTACAGGAACTTGACACTTTTGTAAAGTTTACCAGTGGAAGTTAATTAAGGTTTTAGGAGTTCCAGCAGTTCGGCTTCAGAAAGCTGTGAAATACCAAGGGTTTGGGCCTTCTGCAATTTGGCCCCTGCCTCTTCCCCAACCACTAAATAGTCAGTTTTTTTACTAACTGTCTCAGTTACTTTACCCCCCGCCTGTTGAATCAATGCCTTGGCTTCATCGCGTTTGAGCGTGGGTAAAGTGCCAGTAATAACAAAGGTTTTGCCTGCGATCGCCGTTGATTGTACAACTGGCTGTGGAGCAACTGTCATCTCTAGTTGTAATCCGACTGTCTCTAACCGATTGATCAAGACCTGGTTGGCTGGAACGTGAAACCATTGATAGACGGCTTGAGCAATTTCCAGCCCAATGCCATAAATGGCGGCGATCGCTTCTATTTCTGCCTGTGACAGTAATTTTGCGGAGGGAAAGTTTTGCGCCAACACCTGAGCATTGACACTACCGACGTGGCGAATGCCTAAACCGTAAAGGACTCGTGACCAGGGTTGCTGTTTTGAGTCGGCAATCGCCTGGATTAATTTTGCTGCGGATTTTTGTCCCATGCGATCGAGTGTTAGTAATTGATCAATTGTCAAATCGTACAAATCTGCCACCGTATGCAATAACCCTCGATCCAAAAACTGTTGTATCCACTTTTCTCCCAGTCCATTAATATCCATTGCATCTCGACTAGCCCAGTGAACGAGTGCTCCTTTCAAGATGGCAGGACAAGAGACATTAATACAGCGAGTCACTGCTTCATCTTCAGGTCGGACAACAGGTTGCCCACAAACAGGACAATCGATCGGCATTTGAAATCGTTGGGCGTGAGCAGGGCGCAACTCTAGTAGAACCCGCACTACTTCTGGAATAATTTCACCTGCTTTACGTACAATCACCGTATCGCCAATGTGCAAATCCAGTTCAGCCACCCGATCTTGATTGTGCAATGTTGCTCTAGAAACCGTTGTCCCCGCCAACTGTACGGGTTGAAATTCAGCCACGGGCGTAATTGCCCCAGTCCGTCCCACTTGTAGCACCACGCGCTCTACTTGAGTCGGGGCTTCTTCGGCGGGATATTTAAGTGCGATCGCCCAGCGGGGAAATTTTTGGGTAAATCCGAGTGCTTGCTGTAATTCAAAAGAATTCAGTTTGACGACGACTCCATCTGTGAGATACGGCAAATTGACTCGTTCTGTAGACCAGGAATCACAATAAGCTTGCACCTCAGACAATGATGAGCAGAGCGATCGATGAGGATTGACACGAAACCCTATTTGCTTTAGCAGATCGAGGGCCGCCCATTGCGTAGCGGGCACCTGAAACAATTGCTCTGATGCTGGAGCAGAGTTAGATGCTATCTGCTGCGATGGTTCACTCATATGCAGCGCGTAGGCAAAAAAGTCAAGCTTGCGTTCTGCTACAATCCGAGAGTCTAGTTGTCGTAACGTCCCAGCAGCAGCATTGCGCGGATTGGCAAATAAGGGTTCTCCTGCTTGTTCGCGATCGCGATTCATCTGATAGAAAGTTTCCAGAGGTAAAAACGCCTCTCCCCTAATTTCTAAGCGTTTGGGTGGATGAGGCAAGTGTAATCGCAGAGGAATGCTGCGAATGGTGCGGATATTTTGAGTAATCTCCTCACCCATAACTCCATCACCGCGTGTCGCTCCTCGAACTAACACGCCATCTTCATAGGTCAGGGCGATCGCAGATCCGTCAATTTTTAGTTCACAGACGTATTCAAATTGTTTGACTTCGGGGGCCACCCGTTGCCAACGAGTTTGCCAATTGGCGAGTTCAGCCTGGTTGAAGGCATTCTCTAAGCTATAAAGGGGGATATTGTGGCGGACGGAGTTGAAGCGAGTCGCAGGCTGCTCTCCAATTCGTTGAGTTGGACTATCGGGCGTAATCAGTTCCGGGGATTGGGCTTCTAATTCTTGCAATTCGCGATAGAGACGGTCATAAACCGCATCTGCCATCATAGGAGCATCCAAAACATAGTAGGCATAACTGGCTTGCTGAAGCAATTGGCGTAGCTCCAACAATCTTTGGTTTTGGGTTGAACCCATCATCGACTCATCCACTATCTCTTGCTGCCCTGCTCAGACTGCGGAGGACGGTTGCTCAACTGCTCGATACCCATAGAAATCGATAGAATAACCCGCAATTTTGACTCCAGTTTGCTGCTCAATCTGCTGCAACAATGACTCTGGTAACTCAACATGCACGTCTAAAATTTGGTTTGTATCAAGACAATTAATGTGGCTGTGGGGTTCACTGATGTTGCCATAGAGACGACCATCAGATCGCTCAATGCACTCAATAATGCCCTGCTCAGAAAGGGCTTCCAGGTTTTGATAAACAGAAGTGTGACCAATCTCCTTACCCAATTGGTTGAGACGATCGTAGATTTCACGGGCAGAAAGATGCTCTTTGGCTTGCCATAGTAGTTCCAAAATGTAGAGGCGTTGCTTACTAAGACGCATTCCTAGTGTCTGACAACGCTCAACTGCATCTTCAAGGGATCTAATTGGCTTTCTTCCTGCCGCATCGCTGTACATATCTAGTAGACACTCTTAAGTGTGATGAATCGGTGTGATGAATAAATGTGATGAATAAAAACTAACTTTATGGGTCTATTTTAAACAATGGCATGAAAATCTGGAGACAGACTCTACAGATTTCACGGATCTCTATTAGAACTTACGCACTTCGTGCTAAAAACCGGGATAGTTAGAGGATGGACAGGGCACGATGCACTTTACCCAGCCTCAACTAGGTAAGTTCTATCTGTAGGCGATCATTTACGGGAATCGATCGCAAAAGACTAAAGCTAAGATTTAATTAAATCGAACTCACTACCACTTTAACTTATTCGCCACAAAACTGTCTATACAGCGCTACAGGCTTTGATTAGAGTGGTTTTATGTGAATCCGTGCAGCTAAAATTCCAGGATGATTTGCCCTATGACTTTAGGAGCGCCACATGTTACCTTCTGAACTCTTGATTTATCGCCAAAAAGGGGAAGAGGTTGAGCCAAAGCGGTTGCCCGTGAATCAACAAACGTTGGCGATCGCCTCTGAATTAATCACGTTGTTTCAGCAGTCTGTTGGACAAACTCAAGGGGAATTGAATCGGCAGTTACAGGAATTAGAAGGAGAAGATACTGATTATCGGGTCAAACGGGGATTGGCTCACTTGCTCAAAAGCGAAGCCTTTAGCAAGTTTGAAGTTGTTAGCCCTTTAGAGCCTCAACTGCTGCGGCAACAAGTGTTTGTCCTATCAGCAGCAGCGGCTCCCAGTCTTCAAGCAACAGCGGCCACACTATCCCGGTTGGCAGAACACCTCAGTCAGGAGTTGGCGCGAGAAGTCTTGCCGGAGCAGATTCAGACTGGCTTGTATGCCGATTTAGTCGAGAACAAGATTCTCACCCAATTTGAAACACCTAGTTCGGAAGCCTTGCTGCATCGTTACAACCTGTCTCAAGTTCAAGGGATCTTTTACAAAGCCAGTCAGATTGTGATCACGGCGCACCGCAATGATCCTGGTGAATATAAACTATTGTTTCGCTACCTTAAGTTATTCGGGTTGATGGCCTACATCGCAGGAGATGCAGATCATGGGTTCACGATTACGATCGATGGCCCAGCGAGTTTGTTTACTGCCAGCACTCGTTATGGCTTAGACATCGCCAAACTGATTCCAGCCCTGTTGCATGTGACGCGCTGGCATCTTAAAGCTCAATTGCACATCCGCGACAGCTACACCAATGTCCAAAAAACTCGCCAATTTAGTCTAACTTCAGACTGTGACTTGGTCAGCCATTACCCTCCGGGCAAACCCTATGACAGTATGATTGAAGCCGCTTTTGTCAATCGCTGGAAAACCCTGAAATCCGAGTGGCAATTAGAACGCGAAGTAGATCTGATTCCAATCCCAGGGAGCGTTATGATTCCAGATTTCCGGTTGGTTCACCCAGATGGTCGGAGTTTTTTATTAGAAATTGTTGGCTATTGGCGACCGGAATACCTCCGCAAAAAATTCTCCCAAGTCCGGCAATCAGGTTGTGAGAATTTGATTCTGGCAATCTCTGAGCGGTTGAATTTGGAGAAGGCGGGGATCAAAATAGGGGAGACCCCGGCCCGAGTGGTTTGGTTTAAGGACAAATTGCTACCGAAAACGGTGTTGGCGGCGATCGAAGCGTAGATTTAAAACTTAGAACAAAACCACAGAGGGCACAAAGAGTAGTACGTTTTCTTCGTTACCAAACTCCTGCTTGGTAATGCTGCCCAGGCTAGCTTTTCCCCCAGCGTTTCCCGACTCCCGCAGGGGAAACAGAAAAAGCCCAACAAAAAAGCCGTTTAAGGGCTGTGGTGCGTCGCACCACAGCCCTTAAACGGCGATTATCGAACTCACGTTAAAATAATCAGGGCTGTACTGTGACGATCGCACCGATTCTAACCTGAGTAAAAAGTGCTTCGATGTCATCGTTGTACATGCGGATGCAGCCATGTGAAATCGCCTGACCAATTTTGTCTGGCTCATTGGTGCCGTGGAAGCCGATTTGATATTCTCCGTCCGTCCAAAAGCCAATCCAGCGGCTCCCTAAAGGATTCTTGGGGCCGGGTGGCACGACTTCTTTAGTTAAAGGATGCCGCCAGACAGGATATTGCCGGAGTTGCAGCACGCGATATTCTCCGGTGGGGGTTTCCCATCCTGCCTTGCCCACAGAAATGGGATAGCTGGTTTGCAATTGGTCGCCCCGGTAAACATATACTTCGCGATCGCTTAGATCCACCATCAACCTGACCCGATTGAATCGCAATCCGGATCTTACGAGCCTACCAAATCGGGGACGGGTCGCAGAAGCAATAGGAGGTTCGGGTGGGGGAGAGGGCAACGCTGAAGCAGGGGGTAAGGAGGCTTGAAACGCTGCGGTGACAATGGGTGTTGCAGTTGGGCGAGAGGATGAAGCGGTGCGCCATTGAGCCGAAAGCAGCAAAAAGGCTGCTGCGAAGCTCAACACTACAAAACAGCGAGAAAAAAGTTCATCCCTCATGATGGCAACCCAACCTATTCAATCGCCTGAATCCTGGCCCTCAGACCATTTCTGGAGAGCATCTCAACAATCGACTCAGCATTAGAGCGATCGCTATATGCTCCCACTTGCATCATAGTCCGACCATTGATAGATGTCATAAAAGCTCCAGGCACAAGCCACAAAACTTCTTCCTGAATTCGCTCACTCTCGGCTTCCACCACCACTCGATACTGCACATTGGCAGTAGGTCGAGGCCCTGAACCCTGTGCCAGGGTTGATATGACCGCACTGCGGGGCAGTCTTACGGTGGGTAAACCGCCCGTGTTGCCCAGAGGAATTTCGGAATTGGGCACAGGTAAAAGACTGGGATCTCTAGAAGGTGCGGCGTTCCTTGTGGACGTGTTTCTCAAGATGGGAGGTGGATTGCTGGTGGAATTACTGGTGGAATTGCTGGGGATAGGGGAGGCAGTAACCGTAATGGTTCTGTTGTCTTGACCCGATGGAGGACGTTCTGAAACAGTCGCAGACGGTTCCGGCCGGGGTTGGGGTTGTCGTCGAGCCGATCGCTGGGGAACGGGATCACTGGGTAAAGTGACTGGAATGTCTACCACAGCCTCGGTTGCTACACCCGGTTCATTTTGGTTCTCAGGAGTTCTAGAGCGAGGGGCGATCGTTGCCGCACCTGCTGGCGGAATGACGGAGATCTCAACTCCTCCCGGTTCAATTGTTGTAGAGGTTGTCCCAGCATCCGGTTGGCTTTGAGTAGGGCGTTCCTCTGGTTGAGACCGAGGACGATCGCTATGTGCAATGCGGGTAGCGCGATCGGTTCGGTTTGACTCTTGATTTGCATCTGGGGTTGCCGCTTCAGCGCGCCTGCGGCGCAGGGGAGAGGTTTCTGAGTCTTCAGCCCTCGGCGGATCAATGGGCAGGTCAATGGGCAGATCAATGGTCTCAGTTCTCGACTGTTCTCTGACGGTGTTCTCCCTGGTTGGCTGCACAGCGACATCAAGTGACTCGTTTGGAGTTGCTGCCTGAGTTAGAGAAGACTCTGTTTGCGATCGCCGATTGGGGCGTTCAGGCTGTATGTGATTGTCACGGACTGGCTCTGGCTCTACGGTGGGTTCAATTGCTGGTTCAACTGCTGGTTCAACTGTGGCTGGTCTAGACGGTGTGCTGGCAAAAGACTCTGAAGGTGCCGAACTAGTAGTTTCTTCAACATCCCGTCTAGTTCTTTGCGGATGACGAGTCGCTGGAGATTCTGTTAAGGACGCGGGGGGGGGAGGGGAGGCAACAGGAGCAGGAGCAGTGGCTGCTAATTGGGGTAGGGGATGTGCACTGGAAGTTGATGTTGAAGAGGCAGGGCGATCGCTTTGTGGCGGCAAGCGATCGCTTTGAGTCGTCAACCGTTCACCGAACGCAATCACAGGGTAATTTGCTGTAGTGGCAACGTTGATACTAAAGCTAGGCGGCAGTGAGATTGCTGTAGACGACTCTACAGCAACAGTAGGGGAATTCTCAGGGATAGACTCTGCTCTCGGATTAGATTCTACGACCCTGGCGGGTTCTACTGGAGCAGTAGGGGTTTCAGGGGCAGGCATTGTTGCCGACGTTGGGAGAGTGGGTCTCAGGTCTGGCAGCGTGAGGTCTGGCAGGACAATCTCTGATAGGGGAGCAAGACTTGGTGGTTGCACAGCAGGCGATGCGGGTTCTGCGATCGTTGAGGGACTGGCAGTGACGCTTTCCTGAGTCGGAACCGGGCTAGCAGTGGTGGTGGTGGGAGTAGTAGACCGACCGACTGGAGCGCGGGAGAGGGCGATCGCTCTCTCTGTGATTGTATTGCCTTGCATCACGGGAGCACCACCACCCTGGACGGAAATACCATTTTGGCGACTCGCAACGTTAAACGTATTACTCGTTATAGTTGGACTGCCTGCATCGATCCACAAGCCATATCCATCTGGATTGGGATTCGTCACGGTTACACCAGTCAAACCAGCCGTACCACTAGCAATCAAAACGACATTGGGATTCCCTGTGGTAATTTGGGAAGATGTCCCCCCGCCTCGAATCATGATGCCGCGTCCTTTGCTAGCGGGGTCTCCTTGAAGCGTTACATGCGGCGGCACAATTAACGGGAACGTTTCTCCAGTTTCAACACTGTAGGTGCCAGGAGACAGAAGAATAATCGTGGGTTGAGGAGTTGTATCAGAGTTAGCAGGGCTGGTCGAAGCCATTTGCAGTGCTCGACTAATGGTGCGGAAAGGCGATCGCTGTCCACCGTCCCCAGCATCGTCTCCCAAAATGGGATTGACAAAAATCAACTGACCCATGATGGGTCGGTTGGAGACAGAAACGAGGCGATCGGAGGAGGGGTTTACCGGAGATGCCGCCTCTTGAGCGATCGACTGAGGAACCAATAAGATTGCTCCCAAAATTCCGAGCAATGCAGTCGCAGTTGTTTTTGGGCTAAACCGAACTCGAATCACAAACTCCTCCTAACACTGAATTGGGCAAGAAACTTGATTAATTTGAATAATTGGGTTTCAGGTTCAGTGGCTCACGGTTGTTCTACAACACTGGGAAACAAGCAGCATTATAATGAACTGGCAAGATTGTGTGTGATCACCCCTCTTTCCTGGCAAAACTTAGACTGTAGGATGTCCACTGGCCAATTTCAGAGCAATGCCCCTGAAACTTTTAAGCATTTCAATACACCCCATCGAAGCATGATAAATCGATCCAACTCAATTCTTCTTTTGATTTCTTCCAGGTGTTGTGAAAGCAAAACTGGGTTTAGAAAATTGCAAAAGTGAGATGCCCTCAAAACAAAATACCTGGGGTTGCTGATTTTCAGGAACGATTTTAGACGTGAAGATGCAGTTCTCTCGTCCAAAATCAATCCCCCATTTAGCAGGTTGGAAAAGCCTCGTTTATCACCAAATAACGCAGAAGCAATATATAGCAACTCTATTTGAATCGTGAACAGGCAAGGGGCTTAAGCCTCTTGTTCTACGGAATTGTTTTTTCATAAATCATTTAGGATTGCTATAGGAAGAATTGTTTTAATCCAAATTCACAGCAAAAACCGTGATGGTCTAAATTCTGCCTTATTTTTCAAATTTGGACACATTCTTGAAGAAAAATTCTACAAACAGTCATACAGCAAGAGTGCATCCCCGTTTTGCAATTGGTGTGGGCTAAGCCCGCGCCAATTGCAAAACGGATTTTAGAAAATTACAAAATTGAGCTGCACTCTACAGCAAACCCTCAGATCGGAAACATTTCACATTTATCTCTCACTAGACTCAGCCCTGATATATTAGGCTGAGAGCATATGCATTTATTTAAACTTTGAAATAAGTTTCTGAGAATGGATGAATCTTACTGAACAGGTCATCTACCGAATCTTAGATGCAAATTTAGATCGTAGTCGTGAAGGATTACGAGTCATAGAAGAATGGTGTCGATTTGGCTTAAATCATGCTGCTTTGACAGCAGAATGTAAGCAACTCCGGCAAACCCTGGCCCAACTTCATACACCGCAAATCCGAGCCGCACGAGATACCCCGAATGATCCGGGTGTGACCCTCAGCCATGCTCAAGAACAACACCGGGCAGACGTTGTACATGTGTTGCAAGCTAACTTTTGCCGGATTCAAGAGGCGTTGCGGGTGTTGGAGGAGTATGGCAAAATCCATTCACCATCAATGGGTGAAACTTGCAAGCAGATGAGATACCGTGTCTATACCTTGGAAAGCCAGGTCTTGAATCATCAGCGCCAGATACAATTGCAGCGATCGCATCTCTACTTAGTAACTTCAGAAAGCGATCGCTTATTAGAAACGGTAGAAGCAGCGTTGCAAGGTGGGTTAACCCTGGTGCAATATCGCGATAAATCCTCTGAAGACGTAGTCCGGATGCAACTGGGTCATCAATTGCACCAGATTTGCCAGAAATACAACGCCCTGTTCATCATGAACGATCGCGTTGATCTGGCTGTAGCAGTAGATGCCGATGGAGTTCATTTGGGTCAACAAGACATACCTATTGCACTAGCCCGCCAAGTTCTGGGGCCACAGCGGCTGGTCGGTCGGTCTACTACCAATCCACAAGAAATGCAACGGGCTTTGCAAGAAGGGGCAGACTACATTGGGGTTGGCCCAGTATATGCCACCCCTACTAAACCGGGCAAAGCCGCCGCCGGATTGGATTACGTTCGTTATGCAGCGCAGCACTGCCCTATTCCCTGGTTTGCCATTGGTGGCATCAATGCCGAGAATTTACCTGAGGTTGTGACAGCGGGAGCAACCAGAGTAGCGATCGTTCGAGCCGTCATGGCAGCAGAACAACCCACTCTTGTAACCCAACATTTGCTATCTCAACTATCAAGCTCTTAGGAATTTCGTAAGGGCGATCGCTCCTCAATCACCCCACCGCCTTCGGCTTTTCCCCTTGGTCAGGGGAGTTTGGGAGGGGTGTCTCAGTAACCCACGTCAACCTGAGTGCATCGCCCTGCTAGAATTGCATCAAGCTGTCACTAAAACGGGGACTGAACTGGAATCTGTCCTAGCGTATCGCTGAGCGACGTTAAGAAATGCCTCTACGTCCTCTTCTTTGGTGTTAAAAGCAGTCACCAAACGAACTAAAGTACCTGCTTCGCTAGCTGTCCAGCGATAGAAGTAAAACCCTTCAGCAAGTAACCCTGCAATCATCGCTTCGGGCAAATAAGCAAAAATTTCGTTGGCTTCAACTGGATGGGCTAAGGTGACACCGGGAAGTTCAGCCAATCTCTGAGATAGGCGATCGGCCATCTGATTGGCATGAGTCGCCAGTCTCAACCACAACTCATCCTGCAAATAGGCTTCTAACTGCGCCGAGAGGAACCGCATTTTAGAGAACAAATGTCCCCCCCGCTTACGCCGATAACTGAAGCTCTTGACCAATTCTGGCTTGAAGAAAATCACGGCTTCGGCGGCGATCGCGCCATTTTTAGTCGCACCAAAGGACAACACATCTACCCCGGCTTTCCAGGTCATTTCTGCCGGGGTACAGCCCAGACGAACCAAGGCATTGGCAAAACGAGCACCGTCCATGTGCAATGGCAATTGGTGAGCCTGAGCGACCTGAGCGATCGCTTTAATTTCGGCGATCGAGTAAACCGTGCCTGCTTCCGTCGCTTGGGTAATACTGACAGCAGCAGGTTGAACATGATGGACGACTCCCACACCCGCTTGTGCTAAACGACTTGCCAAATCTGCTGCTGGTAACTTGCCATGTCTGCCCTCCAGCGTGACGAGCTTGGCTCCACCTGTGTAGAATTCTGGAGCACCGCATTCATCAATATTGATGTGAGCATCTGTGTGACAATAAATCGCTCCAAATGGAGGCGACAGAACAGAAAGAGCCAGGGCATTCGCGGCTGAACCGGTTGCTACTGGAAAAACGGTTACTTCTGTTTCAAAAACCTCGCTCAACCGAGAACACACTCGCTGGGTATCAGCATCTCCCCCATAGGGCATGGCTGCTCCCTGATTTGCTTCTATCAACGCCGCTAAAATTTCAGGAGCGGCTCCTACTACGTTGTCACTGGCAAAATTCATGGGCTGATGTCTGGGTATGAGTCCTGTGGATGATACCTTATTGAGGCATGAAACAAAATTTGGCAACTTCCCCCATCTGTATCAAAATCCCTTTTCTGCCTGGTTTCTGCCTGGTTGCCAAGTTCCCGCTTGATAACCCTCTTCTGCCTGGTTGCCAAGCTCCCGCTTGATAACCCTCTTCTGCCTGGTTGCCAAGCTCCTGCTTGGCAACCCCTTGAGGGAAGCTCCAGCTTCCCTTACACGGGAAGCTGGAGCTTCCAGAGGGGCGTTCCCAAGCGGGAGCTTGGGAACGAGGGAGGAGGAGTGATGTTACTGGGCGGGGACGGGTGAAGGAGAAGATTCGGCAGAGTTAGGACTCAGAGCAGGGCTGGAGGGTGTGGCAGGATTTTCACTGGCTGTATCAGGATTGGCCGTAGAGCCATTTGTCGCGCTTGTGTTGGCGGGAGCAGTGAGGGGATTAGGAGCGGCTCCAGAGGCAATTTGATTGATTTGATCCTTGTATTGAGCCGGAGCTAAAGCTGCTGCGCTGACAAACAAAGGTTGGGCTTCTGTATTCTTACCCTGAGCTTGCAGCACGATCGCCTTACCTAAGACAGGACGAAAATCATTGGCATCGCCCTCGATAATCCGATCATAGATTTCGATGGATTCTGGATAGCGCTCTTCTTCGGCATAAACTTGACCAAGTAACAGTTGCACTGAGGGTACATCGACACTGCCCGGTTGCACCTGATTGGCTTCATCTGAAGTTTTCAACGTATCTTGCAGCAGGTCGATCGCAGCCTCTGGGCGACCTTCATCCAGCAACAGGTTGACTAAGCCTTGAAGAGCATTGCGATCGCCTGGTCGCGCAGCCAGGATGCCGCGATAGGCTTGGGCGGCTCCCTCGCGATCGCCTAACCGCTGCTTCACTTGAGCCAGTAGCACCGTGTAGTCGGATTGGTCAGGATTCAGTTCTGCCAATTTTTCCAATGGCTCCAGCGTGCCAGATAAATTGCCCTGTTGGATGCGGATATCTACCAGTCCGCGTAGAGCAGTTTGATTATCTGGCTCCCGCTGCAACACCAACTCATATCCCCGAGCTTGAGCTTCTAAATCATTCTGAGGTGAACCCGCACCCGCACCAGGTGTCGGTGTAGAACGGGCCGCCTGAGAACTCTGAACGACACTCGTAAAAAAGGGTACGATAAAGGCCCCTAGAAAGGCGATAGCAGCGATCGCCATAATCAGATTGACAATCCAACGATTTCGTTTATCAAACACACCAATGCCCAAACTCTATGCCATACCATATATTACCTACATCTTTAACAGATGGTGGCATTTTGTGAGGGATTGGGCACTGCTGGCAGAGAGCTACCTTCCTTAACTTATTCTTTATCTTAAAGATTGTTCTCTTTATGCGTTCTTGATTAATTTTCTGTTGCCATTGTTTCAACCCCCATAAGATTGTGGATTTCCAATGTAGATGCCTGATTTTGGGGATTGCGGGTGTATAAACAAAATGATGGATGAAAAAAACTTAGGGGAATTAAATTACAACAACCTTACGTTAGGTCGCTGGGTAATCCCGATGTGGATGTTAACCTAGTGATGATGTGGATAGACTTTTTCCTCCTTGATAAATCATGCTAATTTTTGCAACGATTAGACTTGGCACAGTCATGTGAGGTCAGTATTCTGTTCACGTTCTTATTTATTCAAAGTGTCTTGAATTGGTATTCTGCTTGGCGCGGCCTATGGTGTGCAGAAGCAGTTTCCGCTGTAAGGAGGTCTTATGAGTTCCCCTGAGAACCTGGTTCCAAAGCCCCCGCGTTCGATTTCATCCTCCCAAAATCAATCTAGTTCCCAGGCAAACCCATTGCCTGAATCCGTGTCCCCAGCAGAAACCAGTATGGATCACTACTCAGCTTCGGCCCTCACCATGGACTCTATTGCTGCCTCAAGTTCCTCAGACGTGACATCACCCTCAGAAGATGTATCTGCCATCGACGGATCTTCCTCTGGAGAGATGACACCCTCGTCAAATTCCTCCTCGCCCCAGGCTGATTCTGAATCTGCTTCAGATTCCCAATCTAACCATGCCCAATCTGCTGCTCATCCAACTCAAGTATCTGAGTCACAGACGGCTTCTGCATTAAAAAGACAGCAGCCCATTCCTCCTGCCAGTGAACCGATGCAATATCGGGCGATCGGACTGGTCAAAGGTAAATATGTGCCCTCAGAGGAACAATTTACCCGTGGACTTCTGATGACAGACGATGATACAGGGATTGACGCTGTGTTATTAGGGCGAGTCATGAGCCTAGTCAAAAAACACTTAAATTTAGAGGAACCCCATCTCTGGGTGGTATATCCTCGCACTCGTAACAAAACCAATGATCTGCATGTGCAAATTGTCGGTGTGTGGGAACCAGAAACCCTGAATCGAATCAACGGTTCGTTGGATTCAATGGACTACTCTGATGTTGAGGATGATGCCAGTTTAGACGCGGACAGCGCTGATGATCTGGACGATGAACTGGATGATGTAGAAATCCATGAAGAGGCTCCTGAGGTGGCTGACGAAGCCCCTGCTGTAGAGTCACAGGAGAATGTTGAAACACCTGTTGCATCTGCTGCTGCACCAGTCACCTCAACGTCTTTTGATGCTATTGACCCTCAAGATGGTTACTTCTCGGTTAGAGGAGAGGTGCTATTCTATTCAGCCCAGGATGAGAGGGTGATCATCAAAATTCAACAGGCGGCCCGTAAGAACACCGAACGCCCTAAAGCTTTTAAGCTGGCACTTAAGGGAAGTTTGGAAGGCAAAGTTGTGGGTTACTTCTGGGAATTGCATGTTCAGCGCCAAGAGCAAGAACTACTGGTTCAAGATGGCAGGATGGTGGCGCTTGTGCCGCCGAAGAAGAAGAAGAAGCTTCCTGGTGGGAAGAGACTGCCTCGTGGTCGCTTCTCCGGTGGGCCAGGCGGACCAATCGGACCAGGTGGAGCAGGTGGAGCACAAAGACCACTGAAAAAGCGGTGGGACGGCTCTAAAGAAGGTAAATCTATGCCCCAAACGGGTGGCGATCGCCCATCTCCTGCCACTTCGGCCCCGGTCCGGCGCGATGTTCCCAAACCCATTAAGCGGTCAAAAGACGAGTCAAAACCGGGTTCTAGTTCATCCTCCAATGCTGGGGGAGGAGCAGGCAACAGTACTGAGAGCTCAACCAGCAGCTAAATCGGTTGAGGCTTGTCTGGTAAGATATCATCCATCCAGATCGATGGCCGTGCCCCAGCGCTCTTGCGCCAGGAAGCCGCGATCGAGGGGAATTGAAGCAACGGGTTCAGTCAGAGTAAATTGACCTTGCTCAATCCACTGCTTCAATTCCAGAGCCACTTGCTGCGATAAGTACAAACTAGCCAGGGGTGCAACCCGGACTGTTTTACCCTCTATCACGATGCGTCTTGACTTGAGTTGGGCATAGCTGACCAATCCAAACGTGGGACGAACCCGCCGGGGAATAGAAAAATCAACCACAGGTGCTACTAAATCTTGATCTTGCACACTACAACGAGCAATCACTTCTTCGTGTAGAACAGGCAACGGCATACCGATACCCAGCATAAGAGAAGGACCATAACTTCTGAAATAGCAGCCCCGCACCCAGCGGGGCTGCATTTGTTTAGCATCCCCAATTAATGCCAGGGTTGCGGCTGGGCCGATGGGAGTGCGGTTGGGCAGACGTTTTTGTAACGGGTAGTGTTGCGTTCCTTCCCAGGTAACATAACCTACTCCACCGCCGAGAAAAACCCGTGTGCCAATCCCAATCAGTTGCAGATCGGGATCATTCCATAGAGGTGAGATCGCTCCTGGATTGGAATAAACTGCGTTATTCAATCGGGGTTGCAACGGACCCAAATAAGTATAGAGGGGACGATCGCCTCCATTTACACCCACAATAAAGTTCTGATAGAGATTACGTGGATTGAACAAATAGAATTGATTGATTGTACTGCGGGTAATCATAGTCTCAAACGAGGCACGCGGGTAGCAATCAGTCACCTGTCCGATCGCCCGCAAGCGCACTGATCGCCCTGCCACTAAATCTTCAATAACGTGACCGCCGCCCCGTTCTCGCATGGGGTTGCGTAAGCGCCCTTCGTGAGAGTCTTCTGGGTCAAGTTCCCCTCCCCCATAATCAGCTACCTGAGTTGCTCCCAGATACAAATCCACTGCCCCAAAGCCAGAGTAGGCAAGGACTCCATCCATCCAGCATTGACGAATTTTAATCGGGGGATCGGTATGCCCCAAATTGAGAATAGCCCCAGAAGATTCCATCGGCTCAAATGTGCCCGTGGTGACAACATCCACCCGCTTGGCGACTTCAGCCACGCCCATCTCAGGCACCCGCTGCTTTACCTCCTCTGCTGTCCAGACCGTTACTTGTTGAGAGCGAATTTTGTCATTAATTTCGGCGATCGTTCGCATTCAGTTGTAGAATCTCCTGCTTTAAAGTTTGATACCAACCTCAATAGCGATTGTTGCACATGGGTTTGCTCTCTCGTTATCAGGCTCCCGCTTGGTCATGTCATGCTGGAAGCTCTCGCTTCCTAACCTAACGTAAGTCTCCAATGAGGAGTGGGGGTGTTGCACACCCCCACTCCTCAAGAAGCAGGAAAGAAAACTGCGTTTTCTCAGGAGTTCGACGAGCGGTTTTTCGTGGGGACGGGCACAGCCCATTCCCACGAAAAACCGCCGTTTTGGGGGTGTGGCGCAACGCGCCACACCCCCAAACGGCGATTATCGAACTTACGTTAATCTACGGGAAGCAGGAGCTTCCCTGGCGCGGTTCCCAAGCTCTAGCTTGGGAACCAGCGGATCAGGGAAACCAGGGGAATCAAATTTTATTTTTGACTTAACATGACAGTTTTAGTCTTCGGTAGCCTCAATATGGATTTGGTGGCCCAGGTGCGCCGTTTGCCTGTGCCTGGTGAAACCTTGACAGGTACAGGCTTCATGACGGTGCCAGGCGGCAAAGGAGGGAATCAGGCGGTGGCGATCGCTCGTTTGGGCATCCCGACACAGATGATTGGGCGGGTAGGGCGCGACAGTTTTGGGCAGGCGTTGATCAACAGTTTGCAAGCCAATGGAGTTGGGTGCGATCGCCTCCATCAGGATGATGTAACTGCCTCTGGTGTGGCCGTGATTGCGGTCGATCAACAGGGTGAGAATCACATTATCGTGATTCCTGGGGCCAATGGTCAGGTAAATCGGACAGATGTTGAGCGCTTACGTGATCTGCTCCCCCAGTCCAAAGCGCTATTATTGCAGTTAGAAATTCCTCTACCTGCGGTCATCGCTGCCGCAGAGGTGGCGCATCAAGCAGGCGTGACCGTTATCCTTGATCCGGCTCCTTGCCCTGAGGAATTGCCAGCAGACTTGTATCCACTGGTTGACATTCTCACCCCCAATCAAATTGAAGCCGAACAACTTGTGGGTTTTCCGGTTTGCACTCCTGAGCAGGCAGCGGCCGCAGCTAAGGTGCTACACCAACGCCAAGTAGCCACTGTAATTGTCAAACTGGGTCAACAAGGAGCCTTTTGTAGTGCGGCTGAGGGAGATTTTTTCATGCCAGCTTTTCCGGTTGAGGCGATTGATACCGTCGCGGCGGGTGATGCCTTCAACGGCGGATTGGCAGCGGCTTTAGCCGAAGGGCAACCCCTGCAACAGGCTCTGCAATGGGCCACTGCAACAGCGGCGATCGCAGTCACTCGGTCGGGAGCGCAGTCTTCTTTGCCGACCCGGACTGAACTTGAACGGTTTTTGGGCAGTTGCTATACGTAATCAGCAATTTCGTCAGGTGCCGCTTCGACAATATGGATTTTCGACAATATGGATTAGCGATTGTGATGGTAGCGATCGCCAAACCGGCAACTAAAGATCTGGCAGTGGATGTGGGTTTCAACTGCGTTCACCCTACGCCTATTCGGGCATTGCTTAATAGAGAGATGATTTTGAACGTGAAACCTTCGGTTTCACGTTCAAAATCATCCTTCAAATCAGCAACACCCCTATTCGAGTGTTGAGCGTAGTCGAAGCACGGCGCTTGACAACCACTCCTACTGCCAGATTAATAACAGAAAACGCCCTGCAAATTATACTGTCTCTACTAATTGGTGGTTCAGGGTTTCACGATCGATGCCATAGCGCTGCAATAATTCACTCCCAGTCGTTTGATCTGTTTCGGCCCACCGAACTAAACCCCACAACAAATGCTCAGTCCCGATCGATTTCTGACCTTGAAGCCGCACGATTTGCAGAGCCAGTTCCAGCACAAATTTACTTTGGAGGCTGAATTGTAAATGCTCCCGAAACTCAAAGGAATGTTCATTAGTTTCGATGTCTTGTGTTACCCCACTGGCTCGAAGTAAACGGGCAGAAGTTGTAGTTTGATCAGCCAATAGACCAGCCAAAAGATGTTCTGGTTCAACCTGAGAACTCTGTAATTCGGCTGCCTGATTTCGAGCAAAATTGATGGCATGGATAACTGATTCGGTGAACCGCTCGAAGCCAAACTCAAACCCAAAGAAATGTTTGACGCGCTCGACCAGAGTTTGCATAGAGTTGTTTGCCTCGTAAATAAAAATGTCTTCAATCGCAACATTTAACAGATTGGCTAGTTTGAAAGCCATGTCCAGGCTAGGGTCAAACTTGCCAGATTCAAATCCATTCACCGCTTGGCGACTGACTCCTAACTCTCTGGCCAGGTCAGACTGAGACCATTGATGCAATTGTCGAAGTTCTTTCAGTCGATTTTTCATGGCTCTGTTATCTGTTGTCAAGTATTACTTTACATAATCGGAAGATAAAATGTCAAGTGTTGCTTGACAACTTTTGACTTGAGGACTCCGGTATACTTAAATCGTCAAGAATCAGGTGTATCCAGTAAGACTTACGCAGTTGGGGGAGCCAGATTAAGCCCGCAGAAGCATAGAAGACACTGAGTTTGATGAGCTTGTTTTGTCAGTTAGATGCGAACCCTCAGGAGAACCAGCAGCACAGTCCGCTGGTTGAGTCAAAACGAACGCGACGTTTTCTCCTCTCTGTGTTCTTTGTGCCTCTGTGGTTCTGTTTCTTACAGTTTCCTCCAAACCAGCAGATGCACCTTCGAGAAACCTCTCTAAAAACGCGCATTATCCCGTCTTGCCACCATGACCCCTCCTCCTCTCGTCCTCGCTTCTGCGTCTGCGGCCCGCAAAAGGCTATTAGCGGCAGCCGGATTTCAGCCGATTATTTGTCCCAGTGATTTTGATGAATCGACGGTGCAAGTCACCGATCCAGGAGTGCTGGTGCGAACTTTAGCTCAGGGAAAAGCGGGAGCAGTCGCACCCCAGTTCAGTCAATCCTTAATTCTGGGCTGCGATTCAATCTTGGTTCTACAGGATCAGATCTATGGCAAGCCAGAAAGTCCGACAGAGGCGATCGCCCGCTGGCACCAAATGCGAGGACAAGTTGGACAGTTATATACAGGTCATGCTCTGGTAGATCAAACCCAGCACAAGACGTTGGTGAGATGCCAGATCACCCAGGTACATTTTGCTGAGGTTAGCGATCGCCAAATTGCTGCCTATGTCGCCACAGGAGAGCCACTTTATTGTGCAGGCAGTTTTGCCTTAGAAGGACGAGGCAGTTTATTTATTGAAAAAATCGAAGGCTGTCATACGAATGTGATTGGGTTGAGTCTGCCCCTTTTGCGCCAGATGCTACAGGAATTGGGCTACGACGCAACCGACTTCTGGTCAGCAGGTTGAGCCACGATGCGCTTTTGATACTCGGACTCGGTAATTAACTCGTGGGTACTTTCTACCCGATCCAGAAAAACCATGCCAGACAAATGATCCAACTCGTGCTGAAAAATACGGGCCACAAAATCGGTGAGTACTTGTTGCTGAAGTTGCCCCATCCTATCTAAATACGCCACTTCAATTTCTCGATAGCGAGGCACCAGACCGCGAATTCCCGGAATGCTCAAACAACCCTCCCAATCTTTAACTCGCTCTGCTCCATGACTGACGAAACAAGGATTGATCATCACAGTCGGTTGCATTTCAGGAGCATGGGGATAGCGGGGATTGGGACGAGAGGCCACAATCAAAAGCTGATACGACTGAGAAACTTGGGGAGCAGCAATGCCAACTCCGTTAGAAGACTGCAAGGTGAGCAGCAAATTTGCAATGAGGGTCTGTACCCAGGGAGCGTGGATAGTGGCGATCGGCTCTGCTACTTGCCGGAGAACTGGATCACCCAATTGAGTAAGGGTTAACACGTCTGTCATACAACCTCTCCTGCTGTTTCCCCAGCAAGTATTTCAAGATTCCTCAGCCTGCTGCCGAGCCGGATCAAGGATTGTACCAACCAGACAGGCAGTCGTCAGCAGGGTGCCGTTCAAGTTAGCCCCATCCAGATCGGCACAGAGTAAATTAGCCCCAGTCAAGTTAGCTCCTGCTAAATTGGCATCTCGCAGATCGGCTTCTTCCAGATTGGCTTCGCTTAAAATCGCCCCCTGCAAGTCTGCCTGGCAGAGATTGGTGTGGCTCAAATTAGCATTGCTCAAGTTGGCCCCCCGCAGATCAGCCCCGCGCAGGTCTACCCCTTGCAGGTTCACCCCCATTAGATTGGCTCCACTAAGAAAAGCACCAGCCAGGGTAGTGTTGGACAAGCTAGCCTGCATCAGATTGGCCCCCCGCAGATTGCTGCCTCGCAGATCGGCCTCCCGCAAATCTGCCTGCATCAAATTGGCTCCCAAAAAATTAGCCCGGAGGTCAGCCCCAACCAGTCGCGCTCCCACCAAATTGGCACCATCCAGCCGGCAACCAGTCAGCTTGGCTCCAGTAAGTTTCACTCCAACAAGGTTAGCTCCTGCCAGGTTTAAGCCCCGCAAATCAGAATGAGAGAGATCCTCATCCTCTAAATCTGCACCCGGAAGGTGCTGTGAGTTGCCAGAACGAATCGCGTCACCGTCCATATTCCCCCTTCATCGCCCCCTCTCCCCATTCCCATTAATGTTCCGCTACACAGACTGCAAACTTGAAAACAATAGCTCTTCATCCGAGTGCGAGTCAAGCAGCCACAGCCCTGAAGCGATCTTGGGAATGGCGACAGGCAAACTAAGTCCCTGTTTCATGCCATTTGCCAGCAAGGTAAGCGTTTCTACCAGTTTGGGGTCCCAGCGTTGCCCTTGTTGAGCCTGAATGACAGACACGGACTGGGCGATCGCCTCAGGTGTATCCGTTGTCTGTTCCAGGGAAGCGTGTTGGCTGCGATGACGGCACAATTCCTGTTGAAATGTGGCTACCAGTCCCAAAATTCTGGATTCCACCGGAATTTCATCGCCAGCTAAGCCAGCGGGTTGCCCAGAACCATCCCACCACTCGGTTTGGTGGGTCAGGATAGTGGCGATCGCCTTCATCCGTTGCATGCGTCGGAGCATCTGCGTACCCGGAATCAGTGGACAGGTCAGCGGCAGGCTGGGAGTTTCAGCATAGCGGGGAGTGGTGCCCGGAGTCAGGTCAGTTTGCATTTGGGGCAGCAAAGCAATACGGTGCAACAAACCAGCTAGCCGCAGGCGGTGCAGTTGCCACGCCGGTAAATCCACTAATTGACCCAGCGTTTCAGCCAGGGTTGCCACCTCAGCAGCGGCCATAGGATTGCTCAAATCGGTTTGATCGATTAACTGGGCAATTCGCAGAAACGCTTGCAACTCATTGGAAATCAGGTTCTTATCCAACCCCTGCTGACCGGGCAAGCCATAGACAGAGCCGTTTTTCAGCAAATCCGATTGACTGGTTTGCAGATACTCCACCACACGAGCGACGATCGCCCCTAAATTATCTGCCGTAGGCAAACCGTACAATGCCGTTTCAGTTTGGGACTGAGCGACGATCGCTTCCAGATGAACCGCTAACTGCTGCTGCAAGTCTGGATTGTAGGTGCCAATGTGATCCAGCATCAGGCTGGCCGTTTCCTGTACTAACCCTGGCTCAAACGTCCAGAGTCCATAAAACTTACGCTCCAAATCCTGATTCGGTATGCCAGTCGCATAATCTGCTTCTGAAAGTTCCTGACACAACACCATCGCCATGTAGCGAGGCGACAGGATCAGCAGATGCCACTCTTGGGCAACAGGATCATCTGGACGCAAACTCAGAACTTCAACGTTGGCTCGCTGACTGGTGGGATGGTCTAAAAAGCCCGCATCTGGAGCCGCCATAATCAAAATCTGGCGGGATTGCTCGGCAATGTCAGCATAGCGATCGGCCTCTTCCAGATACCATTTGCCTCGTTGAAAGGCTGTCATAACTAGAGGCTGATAGTCCGCTGTCAGAATAGAATCTTCCAGGGCATGGCAAAGAGCGACCAGCGTGTTCTTGAAGTACACACCAAAATTGAGGGGACGGTTGCTGCCCTGTTCGAGTGGGTGGGCATCTCGTAACTTTTGTAGAATGGAGCCGACTAACATGCTGCTATGGGGAAGATAGAGAACATCACACAGAAACCAGATTCTTAGTTGATTCCACAGCGATCGGGGCAGACAAAGCCTCCTCTAAAGGGGCTACTCCCAAGCGCTGCTGCAAAATTCGCATGACCTCACGGCCAAAATCGTCTGGATTTTGTCGCCATGCTTGCAGACAAACCTCTCCAAAGAAGGAACCCAATGGCTCTGGATTCCACAATAACTTCTTCGCCACCCAGGGTAAATGGATGGCCAGCGGATCGTAACCCTTTTGCAAAATATTGTGCTTAAAAGCGTACTCTTCTAGATGTGTGTGCGGCTGTAATCCGATAAAGAAGATGGCGGGTTCAACTTTGTCCTCACCAAAAATGCGCTCTAACTCCCGATGGTACGCCACCGTCTGGCGAATCGTATCAAAAGTTTCATCAATCACATTAAATGAATAGTTCACTGAGACAAGAGCGTTAAATCCAGCAGCTTTTAGATCTCGACAGTTTTGTAACACCGTGCGGAGGTTATAGCCCATCCGCATCTTCCGCACTAGCTCCTGAGAACCGCTGGTAATGCCGATTTCAAAGTAATTCATGCCTGTTTTCACCATCAGGTCGCACATCTTTGGGGTCAGATTGTCAGCCCGAATGTAGGCAGCCCAGTGGATATCAGTCATGCCAGCATCCAGGATTTTTTGCAGCAGTGCTTCCACGTCGTCCATAAATTTGCGGGCCGGAATGAATTGGGCATCGGTAAACCAGAAATTGCGAATGCCGCGATCGTACAACTGCTGCATCTCAGCCACGACTTCATCTGCCGGATTAATCCGTACTTGCTTGCCCTCAACCACCGTGTAAACGCAGTAACAACAATTGTGAGGGCAGCCTCGCTTGGTCTGCACCCCTACATAAAAGTCCTGCGCTTGCAAATAATAGTCAAACTCTACCCAAATGCTAGCAATGTAGTCGTAGTTACAGGCAGTTTTCTCGATCGCTGTTGGCTGCTCATGGATCATGCGATCGCGCGGCTGTGTCTCTCCCACGATGTAGCAGCGCTCATCAGAAAAATCTTGCTGCCGCAATACCTTTTCCAGCAGCATTTCTCCTTCACCTACCGAAATAATGGTGCCCTTGGGTAACATGCGACCTAGTTGCTCATAGAAGACACTCACCGCCCCGCCCCCGACCACGTAGCAAACATCGGGATTGTGGCGTTGAGCACGTCGGATCCCCCGTTTGATCAACCCTAGATTCTGCCAAAGCTCCGTCAGATAAGCGGAAGCCATTCGCAGCCCACCCAATGCTCCGCGTAACCGCAGTAATGGATTTGGAGCGTAGTAAAACTCGAAGGCATGTTGCAATGGATTGCCTCCCCGTCCTCCCACAGGAGCATAAATCTGGATATCTCGCCAAGAGAAGACCAGCAGTGTGGGTTGAAACTGATCGATACAGCGATCGAGGTCTGCACCAAAATCTAAAGGTGGAACTGTCCCCAGATCAAAAATCCGTTGTTCAACAGCGGGAAAGACCTTGTGAATGTGATCCGCTAGATAAACAACCCCAATGGGGAAGATGGGGTTACAAGGAAGTCGAACATAAAGGATACGGCTTTCCATAAATTGAGATAGCTAAGACAAGCGACTGAAGTAAGACTAGGAATACGGTACGCGATCGAACCTAAAGTGAGAACCCAACAAACTAGTAGGCTAGGGTGTAAGTTCATCCACCCTTGAACAAGGGGCTTGAGCCACTTGGCTAGCTTTCAGGCTAAGCAAGGGCAGGTTTATTTGTGCCTCAGCCTACTAGCCGTTCAAATTCTGCAAAAGGCTTCTAAATCCAAGTTGCTCTTCGCACCCTTCTCATTTTTGCCCCTCTCATTTTTGCCCCTCTCATTTTTGCCCCTCTCATTTTTGTAAGATTTCTGAAATAGATTTCATATAACTTTACGATAACACTGTTCAAAGCTAAACAGTGAGGTGATCTATTGCTTGTTGATCAAGGCAAATAATTCATCTAGAGAAAGCTAGATTTTGTCGTTTAAGCAAATCATCAATTCGGCAGAGCTATTGGGAATCCAGGGTTAGACTTGAGGCTGGAATTTGAGATTTTCTCATCACTGGTCGTTTCTCCAGCAGAGGCTTGGTAGTCCGGTTTACAACTAGCAGGGATCAAGCAATGTTAAGGTAAATATGAAGGTATCGTGGTGCAAAGCTCCTCTAATCTTATGTCTCAAATTTTCGATCCCGTACCCCAAAGCTGTAATGGCTGTTTTCTATGCTGTTACGTTAATGCCACGAGTAAAATTCAAATTGTTCGGATCACTAATGTTCCAAGCTGGTACTTTGAGCGAGTTGTTTTCCCTGGACAGCGACTTTTGTTTGAAACCATGCCAGATTCTCTGCTGGAGATTCACACGGGAATGATGGCCAGTGCCATTCTGTCGGATACGATTCCTTGCGATCGCCTCCGCATCGAAATGGATCTGGAGCATTCCTATGAAATCTCCGAAATCGAAACGGATGAACGGTTAGAGCCTAACAATCCTCTAGTTCCTTCCCTGTTTGCTACCGCAGAGTAAGCTACTGCTCTCAAATGTTTTCTATCGAATCGATAGAAAGAGCTATCGGAGTCTTAGAACGATCCTCATATTTCAATCTCTGTTCAGAAAAGCTGATTCAGAAAAGATTTTGTCGGGTTTTTGGTGTTTCCTTACTGCGATTTTAGTAAGCCTGTTTAGATAAGCTCCCTTCGTTCCTCAGATGGCAAGGCCCGTTATTTCACTTTGATTCTTGTTCCGACTTAAGCTTCCCAAGTTTTCGAGAGGAGAAGTGTTGTTGACACACGGTCCTTAAAGCTTGCAATTAAAGTTTGCTCCCTCGTTGTGGAGATCTGGCTAGAAGGCACTTCTGCTTCCCAAGCTTGGTCTCTCTTTTTTGGGGTATTAAGGAAATAGGCAATCGACAGCAGACGCAGTGTAAATTAATAGCAGATAAAAATTTATAGATGCTTGCTTAATTCCCTTGAATTTACCCTCTTTCTTGTGGCTCTGGCGGATTGCTGCTTGGTCGATGGGGTTTTCCCTATTTGCCTACTTTGTGCTGGCAATTACAGGGTCCTGGCTATTTAGAGCCACCCACTTCCATCATCAGCGTCCTCGCTGGTTGCGCCCGCTTCACTATACGGTTGGCGGGATATTAGTCGCACTGGTTCTGCTGCTTTTGACTATTGGATTAGTTGGAACGGTAGGTTATTACGGCTCTCTCGGCCATTCGCCTCACCTCGCGGCTGGGTTGAGCGTTGTTGGTTTAACACTGCTTTCGGCCTGGAGTGCTACTCAAATTAGCCCCAAGCGTCCCTGGGCCCGTCCCCTCCACCTCACAACCAACAGTTTATTATTGATTGGACTGGCGATGGTAAGCCTGACAGGTTGGACAGTTGTGCAGAAATATCTGCCTTAAAAACGTGTGCTAACCTAACCAAATAGTTGGAAACGTGAATTAAACAGAACTTACGTAAATGAGCAAGTTTTTGTCATTCTGAGCAAGGCAAAGTATCTCTAGAGATGCTTTACTGCGTTCAGCATGACATTCAATCGCGTAAGCTCTTTTAAATAAAACCCAAGACTTTTTGGTGGAGTGGGCAAAGTCGCGCCTCCTGCAAGAGGTCTGGTTTTATTTAATCCTGAATCCTTGAAACAACTGTGAGTTACTGAACGCCACGAGGTTGAGGTGAGCCGATGCGGATTGAATTTCGTGAGTGTGATTTGTTCGATCTGTGGATTTGGATCGAGTTTGCCACCGTTCCTTCAATTCGGGAACAACAATATATTGAAGAGGTTTTAGACTCCTGGTTTTTGCTGGGGAAGCTGGGCGGATTTAATGCTGAAAATCTTCAAGTTCAGGATACGGGATTGGATATCAGTTACATGAGTTACGATGAAAATTCGGCTGAAAACGCTTTTATGTCCCTGATGCACAACATGGGAGAGGTGGAGTACGAGGGAATATGGGGGCGATGCTGGTTCGACTTGGGCACGAGTGATGCGATCGCTCTTGACATTCTCATCAATGCCCTGAAGCAGTTGAGCAAAGAATATGTCCAGATTGAGCGCCTGATCATTGGCGGTGAAAATCCAGATTGGAAAATTCCCTCGGGAAAGCGTTCAAACTTTTCTGATAATGGTATGCGGAATTAAGCAAACCGTAATTCTACTGAATTCCGAATTGAAACCTTAAAATTTCCGGTTCAGGCAACTTGTTTAAGGTAGACTTTTCTATGATTTCAGGTTAAAACGCTGACTGAATTAACTCGAATCTGCGGTAATTTGTTAAGAGTTGGCGATCGCTACTTTGACCGAGCAGGCTGTACGGTGTGAGGTTATGACAAACAATCAGGGATTACCAGAACGATTGCCCAAGGCGGGTCGATCGGTTGACAGGTCTCGACAATCCTCAAGATTCAAAACTGCTGCTGGCTCCGCTCAACCCGCAGATCAAGCCTTTACCAAAGGCAAGCGGGTTTCAGAAATTAAGGTGTTTACTCCCCAATTGCCCAGTTGGGCGGACGAGGTCTCCCCATCTCCTGCTGCTCCTGCTGCCCAATCGGCTGCTCCTGCTGTTGCACCAACACCGCCCATGCCTCCAGCAGCCACACCTGCGATCAATCTTACGCCGCCTCAACCAGAACCATTGTCGCCCGAGGCGATCCCCAAACTTCGATCGCAACTTCAAGACTCTACTTTGCAGGATTCATCCTCTGTTGACTTGTTGGATTCATCTACCGATAGTGCGATTGTGCAGATTCCAGTCCGCCCCCAATCCCGGCGAAGACGTTGGCAATGGTCAGGGGTTGGACTTTTCAGAAGTTGGCAGTTCTGGTCAATTATGATTCTTTTGCTGCTGGGTGGTATCGGTGGGTTATCCCTGGCAGTTTTGCTAAAAATTCCAGCGCTGCCCAATTGTCCTTCTATTTTTTGGCCAACTGCTTCTGCTTCTCTGAGGCTCTACTGTGCCCAACTCGCTGCTAACAAGGAAAATACCAAGGATTTGTTAGAGGCGATCGATCTGGTCAAGGATTTACCCGTCAATCATCCGCTTCGCCCCGAAATCGATCGCTCCATTGAAGATTGGTCGTTGATGATCCTGGATTTGGCTGAAGATACCTTTCAGGAGGGCAACCTGCAAGCGGCGATCGATACAGCCCGTCAAATTCCAACACACACGCAAGCACACACCCAAATTGAGGGACAAATTGAACGCTGGCAGTCTATCTGGAAAGACGCAGAAGAAATCTTTGCTGAAGCCAAAGCGGCTTTGGCACAGGAAGATTTACCGCAAGCCTTTAGAATTGGGTTGCGCTTGCATTCTCTGGGCAATACCTATTGGAAGACCACCAAGTTTGAAGAACTCAACAGCTTGATCGAGGTAGCTCGCCAGGATAGCTCAAAGTTAAATCAAGCCAGAGAGTTGGCTGATATCGGGGGCGTAGAAAATTTGCAGGAAGCGCTGCGATTAGCTGAGGAAATCCACGCCAAAAGTCCAATCTACCCCTCAGCCCGCAAAGCGATTGGTGAATTCGGCCAACGCATGTATGATCTGGCTGAAGTGCTGTTGCAAGAAGGAGATTCCCAGCAGGCGATCGCCCTTGCCCGTTTAGTGCCACCCGAAACGGGGATCGATGCCAAGGTACAAGATTTTATTAACCTGGCGCTGGCTGAAGCCGAGGCTTGGGAAGGAACACTGGCTGGATTGGAGTCGGCGATTATTCAAGCGCAACGATTGGAGCGCGATCGCCCCCTCTACGACAGAGCACAGGAGTTAATTGAACGCTGGCAGATGGAGATTGGAGACTTAAACCGTCTCCGCACGGCGCGGCAATATGCAGCACGGGGTGGACTAAATCATCTCAGAGCCGCGATCGCTGAGGCGCAGCAGATTTCAGCAAGTAATTCCCGTAGCCAAGATATCCAGGAGGAGATTTATCGCTGGGCAGTTGAGGTGGAAACCCTGGAAGATCGACCAATTTTGGAGCGGGCCCAATTGCTAGCCCGCAACGGTGACATTCGCTCTCTGCAATCTGCAATCGATGAGGCCAGTCAGATTTCAGAAAGTCGAGCACTTTACAGTGAAGCGCGGCAAGTGATCGATCGCTGGAGCGGTCAAATTGAACGCTTGCAGTATCGTCCCCGTCGCGATCGCACCAGACGCGAGTTTGCCAACAATCAAAACTCGCCTGCACCTCGAAATCCTCAGCCAACTCAATCTAATTGGCCCGAACCTCCGGCTCCCCCCCCTATTGCGGCGGAAAACTCCCAATTTACAGCTCAGCAACTCATGCAAGATGCCTATGACATTGCTTTAGCTGCCACCCCAGAAGCGTGGCTCTCAGCGATTGGCACAGCTGAACAAGTGCCGGAAAATACCTCCAGCCGCATTGAAGCCGACCAGATGATTAATGTCTGGAGCCAATCCGTTTTGGATTATGCCATCCGGCAGTCTGCTTATGATCTGGCAGGAGCGATCGCAATCGCCTCCAGCATCCCTACCCGCACAGAGGCTTATGCGGCAGCGCAGTTGCAAATTCAAACCTGGAACCAACTGCTTCAAACTCCACCTGCCCCAGAAGAAGTACCACCAACGCAATTTAGCCAATAAGTTGAATCACTTGGGTTCCTTCTTTTCTTGGGCGACTCAGATGCCCGATTTTTGGAAAAAGTCGGGCACCTCATAAATAAAGCGCTTATTCCATGCCTGCGATCGGCGCAAAACCCTGACGTTGGATATTTTCTGTGACAACTTTGGGTTCCAGGAATTGTAACAAATAATCTGGACCGCCTGCCTTGGAACCGACTCCTGAAAGTTTGAAGCCGCCAAAGGGTTGACGCATAACGATCGCACCAGTAATCCCCCGGTTAACATACAAATTCCCCACTTCAAACTCGGTTTGAGCGCGTTCGATGTGGGAAGGAGTGCGGGAATAAAGTCCTCCGGTTAAAGCGAAGGGAGTGCCATTAGCCAGGGCGATCGCCTCATCAAACGTTTTGGCTTTCATCACCGCTAACACCGGACCAAAAATTTCCTCTTGAGCGATTTTGGCCGTGGGGGGCACATCGGTGAAGATGGTTGGACTGACGAAGTACCCTTGATCGGGAACAGGCAGTTGCAATGCCAAGGTGGACTCTTGCTTGCCTTGCTCAATGTAGGATTGAATGCGGTTTTGCGCTGCGCTATCAATCACAGGACCGACAAAAGTGCTAGGATGTTCAGCCGGCCCGATGTTGAGCGATCGCGTGGCTTCCACGAGCCGTTTAACAAAGGTGTCGTAGATCGGTTCTAAGACAATCACCCGTGAGCAAGCAGAACATTTTTGACCACTGTAGCCGAAGGCAGAATATACCACCCCTTGAACCGCTTGGTCTAGATCGGCGCTTTCATCTACGATAATGGCATTTTTGCCGCCCATTTCAGCCACTACTCGTTTTAAGTGTTTTTGTCCCGGTTGCAGGATAGCAGCATCGGCATAGATTTTGCATCCCACCTCCTGTGACCCTGTGAAAGTAATCATGTGGACGTGTGGATGTTTCACCAAATGCGCTCCCACGGTTGACCCTTTGGACGGAATATATTGGAAAACGCCTTTGGGAATGCCTGCTTCTACTAAAATTTCGGCTAACTTGGCGGCAATTACAGAAGAGGTCTCGGCAGGTTTAAGCAATGTACAATTTCCGGTCACAAGCGAGGCAACAGTCATTCCAGTGGGAATGGCCAGGGGAAAATTCCAGGGTGAAATGATTAAGGAAATACCACTGGGTTGATAGAGATAACGATTGGTTTCCCCTGCCACGTCGTACTCATAGCCGCGATCGAGCCGTTCCATATCGGCTGCATAATAGCGACAAAAATCGATCGCCTCTGAAACTTCTGGATCAGCTTGTCCGATTGTTTTTCCTGTTTCTAAAACCATCCAGGCAACTAACTCTGGTCGTCGCTGTTCCATTAAATCAGCCGCTCGTCTCAGGATGTCTGCTCGTTGCTTTACAGGGGTACGTTGCCATTGTGGGAACGCTGCTTTAGCCGCCTGAATTGCCTGATCTGCTTGTTCTACGCTCAGTAATCCCACCTGACCAATCACCTCTGATGGCTTGGCTGGATTGACGGAATGGACTTGCTCTAATGTGTTAACTCGCTCCCCATTGACCAGCGGCAAGTAAGTTTTGCCCAACTGTTGCCGAACTGCGGGAATTGCTTTGAGGAAGCGATCGCGCTCCTCCACCTGAGCAAAATCCGTATCTGCTGCACCCATAAAAGCCATTGGCAAACCAAACGTGAACGGTCTGGGAGTTGTCTCCCCATCCCCCCACTTGGCATTCTCTCGATCCTGCATCACAGGCGGTGCCAGCAATTCCTCGACCGGACGCTCTTCCAGGTTTTGGCGCAAGAAAGAGGTATTGGCTGTATTTTCCAGCAGACGGCGAATCAGGTAGGACATGCCTGGAATCAGTTCACCATAGGGACAGTAAACCCGGACACGACTCCCTTGGTCAGCCAGTGCTTTGCCCAACTTGTCCGCCATGCCGTACAGAACTTGATGTTCAATTCGACGAGACGGAATATTCAAAGTCTGAGCAATGGCAATCGCATGAGCTTGAGAACGGACGTTGTGACTACCGATCGCAGCATAGAGATACTCGTGATTCTCCAGTAGCAAACGAGTGAGGTGCTCAAAGGCATAATCGGTTGAGGATTTATGGTTGAATACTGGCTTAGGCCAGTGGTGTTGTTCTGCCTTGATGGTTTCCTGATCCCAATACGCGCCTTTCACCAAGCGAATCGTGATGGGATTACCCCGTTGCTTGGCCCAATCAATTAATCCCCGCAAGTCTTTTTCGGTATCGCCCAAGTAAGCTTGCAACGTCATGCCAATGTCAGTGCGATCGCGGAATTCATCTTCCAACAACAGTTGCTTGAGAATCGACAGAGTCAGATCTTTATAAGCATACTGCTCCATGTCAAAATGAACCGCTGCACCCAATGTCTGAGCGGTACTAAGGAGGGTGCGAATGCGATCGCTGACTTTCTCCTGACTGCCTTGAGCATCCAACGGATCAAATTGGGAATAAAACGCAGTTAACTTAACCGAAACCTGCACCTTGGGTAACGGTTGTCCATCGGCTGCGTCAATCAGCGGCACGTTTGACCAAGAGCGTGCTGCTTCGCTCAACTGCTTCATCAGTTCTAGATAATTATTCAGATAAGACTGGGCTTCGGCTTCTGTAATAACGGCTTCCCCCAGCAAATCAACCGTGAAGGTCATCTTCTCTCGGCGCAATTGCTCTAGCGTCTTCAGCACCTGCTTGATGTTTTCCCCAGCAATGTATTTGTGTGCCAGGGTTTCTACTGCCTTTGTCACCGTCGTTGCTGCTACCTGTCCAGGTAAGGAGTCAGGAGCCGCAAAATTCAGCATGTCCTTTAATGCACCTGGTAATTCCACCGCTTCTGCTTTTAAGTATTCCTGCATATGGCGGGCAATTTCAGCTTTGCTGTGCAGCGCCGGTAAACAGTCAATGAAGCGAAATAACTGCACTTTTAGCCCTGGATTGCTCATCGCCATCGCCAATAAGCGATCGTCCCACCGCATCTGATCGCGCATCTGGGCGAAGAAAGAACGATTTTCACGGGTCGCCGCTAACAACTGACGGGCGATCGTTTGAGTCTTTGATTCATAAATAGTATTTGTCGTTTGCACAACCACCGGACTGCACTCCATTGGGAAAATAGAAAGAATGAGGGTGAACCTCGTTCTTTCTATTGTGACGGTTCGGGAGGGACTTGAGCCTTAAACTTTGTTGCCAAATCAAGACATAGGAACCCGAGGCTATGGCAACTGCCATGATGGTTAGAACAGGACATGTACCCTGGTTCCAAGTCTCCCGTCCCAGTGCCAGGGAAGCTGGAGCTTCCTGGACAACATTACCAAGCTGGAGCTTGGTAACGAGGGGACAGGACATTGGACAACATGACCAAGCTGGAGCTTGGTAACGAGGGGCAACTTGAGGATTGGACAGGATGACTAAGCGATCGCCTCTATCATGTGTTATTTGGTAGCGCAACACTGTTCATAATGTTCGCTTGAATGAGTGTGAAGTTGTATGAGTAACCAAGATTAAATGGTGTTGGGCTGGGTGGGCAATGCCCACCCTACGAATTACTGGAAGTATTTGTTAAAATAGGGAAATTCCCACATCGCCATGCGCTCATGAGTCAACTTCAGGTCAAACTGCCAACTGATGTCAAACTGCCGACAGATACCTGGGTGACTGCCACCTGGGATGAATATCTGACAGCGATCGCTGATCCTACCTGCGCCACAGCCAGAAGTTATTACCATAATGGACAGATGAGGTTAGAGATGGCTGCTCTGGGAAATCCCCATTCTCGTGATCATGCGATCGTGCTGATTGCCATTGGATTGTTTGCCAGTCTCAAAATGATTGATCTGGATGCTCACGACAACTGTACTTACCGTAAAACGGGTTGTAGTGAAGCGCAACCGGACGTTTCATTTTATATTGGTGAGCAGGCAGAAATCATTCCCTGGGATGTCACAATCATTGATCTAGATGTTTATCCGGCTCCTGATCTGGTCATCGAAGTTGCCTATTCCTCACTGTCCGATGATAAGGGCGAAAAGCGCTTACTGTACGAAGCTTTAGGAGTTGGTGAATATTGGATTATTGATGTCCAAAATGCTCAAATCCTGGCCTTTCAAGTCGAGCATCAAGGCAGCTACCGCATTGAGCAGTCTCAGGTCTTAGCAGGGTTAGACATCGCTGTGTTAGAGGAAGCCTTGCGCCGTAGTCGCAAAACGAATCATGGTAAAGTCAGTCAGTGGTTGCTGTCACAGTTTCAGGCTTGACTCAAGAGGCGATCGCTTCTTCTGGAAGTATTTGAGGTCAGAAGTCGTTAAAATAGGGAAATTCCCACATCGCCATGCGCTCATGAGTCAACTTCAGGTCAAACTGCCAACTGATGTCAAACTGCCGACGGATACCTGGGTGACTGCCACCTGGGATGAATATCTGACAGCGATCGCTGATCCTACCTGCGCCACAGCCAGAAGTTATTACCATAATGGACAGATGAGGTTAGAGA
>Ga0224723_1000043_pt1 | contig 74637 bp, 74 predicted proteins | sample Balambano_FR2_Me_FD_161647 | JGI IMG/M metagenome (GOLD analysis project Ga0224723, IMG submission 161647) | Freshwater sediment microbial communities from Lake Towuti, South Sulawesi, Indonesia - Balambano_FR2_MetaG | ecosystem: Environmental > Aquatic > Freshwater > Lake > Sediment | place... | reverse complement strand
CGAGGGGCCACATAGGGATGGGCTCCATCCAACCAAACGTATTGAATTGGATATAAATAATATCACCAGGCGGTGTGACGGATGGTATGCTTGTTTCAAAAAGAATCGGTGCAGAATTGCGAGTGGCTAACCAAGTGGCAACTGAGTCTTGAAGTGTTGTATCTTGCTCAGGCACAATAAAATCTCGTAAGACCCAACCGCCGTCTTCTTTGTGTTCTGCATTCCAAAAACCATCACCCAATGTATATTTATATTGAATATGTGTGCCGACGGGTAAACTTACGGTAATGGCATACCGTCCATCTGGTTGCAGATTCAAAATTGGCATTCTATCGGCAACGGTGCTAACGCCGCCTTGTAGGTCTGCAAAGGTGTTGCCGAGTTGCAAAATATTTCCAGCAATGCGAACTGGAACACCAGGTGTAGTGTCTGCTGGAACCGAAACAGCAAACGTCACATTGACGAGGCGCGAGGGTTTAACACGCACATCTACAATCGTTGGTGCTTCACTGGCAACAACTGCTCCTTGTTGAAACGGCAGGTACAAACCATCTAAGCTATAAGCAACCAATTGATGTGTGCCAGTGGGTAGACCATTTAACTCAAAACGTCCTAAAGAATCAGTGATGTGTTGCATACCACCCGCTGTGACTAAAATATTCGGCACAGGCGTATTGGTATCGGCATTATAAATTTGACCTAAAATGCTTCCCGTAGGGCGGGTAAAACTTTTATCGCCCCAATCTGCAACAATATCGCGTACTTCACTTGGTCCATTAGCAACGTGCATTCGGTATCGAATGGCTGTGCTAAAACTCGTATCTTCAAAAACGACAGCAGTACCTTGACGCACATAGCGGTACTTAATCACCGAGTTGTATACGACTGGAATCGTTGCGGCATACGTTAATGTATCTCTGGCGGTCATTGGGTATTGTTGCGGATTCAATGACAGCCCGGTCACCTCATCTAATACAGCAAGTACAAGCGTTTCGTTTGGTTGAAGTGCCTCAGGCAATGTCACCACAAAGGTTGTTTGAGCAACAGGATATGGTGTAGAAGTTGGAAGCGTTTGCCCCGCCACAGGCGTTGATGGTGTTAACGTTGGCGGGCTAAATAGTGAAAACGTGCAAGCCTGCCCAACAACGGCAAGCATAAGTGCCGCATGGATGATTCGGCGGGTGATATTCGATTTCCCATTCATATTCTTCTCCTGAAAGTGTAAGGGCATAGCGAGTCAGTTTCAGATTTTGTTGATAACTAATTTTGCTATGCCCCTACAAGTTGATTCAAAAACGCTTCAGACTACGGGTTAACCTAATCCATCATCTGCGACATTTTCTTGCAATTCAGCATTCGCTTGCTTGCGCCCGGCGTAGGCGATGTAACTCAAGCCGATGCTGATAAAGTATAACAAAATCATCGGAATCATCACCAAACCCATATTGACTGGGTCAACAGTTGGGGTGATGGCGGCGGCGAGAATAGCAATAATCACAATTGCAATTCTCCAATGTTCTGCCAAAATTTGTGGTTTGACCAACCCTATAGAAGTTAATACAAAAATCACTAATGGAAATTCAAAGAACAAGCCAATCCAAAACATTAAACCAGTGACGAAGTTAAAGTATTCTTTGGCCGTCCAGAATTGGGCAATTTCAGTGAAGCCACCTAAAAACGGTAGTGCCGCTGGCAATAAAACATAAAATGTAAATGCCATGCCTGTTAAGAAAAGTAACGTAGCAAGCGGAATACCAATCAAGCCAAGTTTTTTCTCGCGCGGCTTCAAGCCCGGTGCGGCAAAATACCAGATTTCAAAAGCAATGTATGGAAATGCTAATGCAATCCCTACTGACATTGAAACACGCATAAACACCCCAATTTCTTCGGTCACTTGAATGGCTTGCAGATTTTGTAACCCGCCGACTGGCTCTGCTAGAAATGCCATCACATCTTGTGCGAACCAAAAAGTGATGATGACTGTCAGTGTCAGCATCACCACAGCACGAAGCAAGTGCATTCGTAAATCTTCAATTTGTTGCCACAAACCAGCACGAGTATTTTTATCTGTGGCTAAATCGGAGAAGACTTCTGCAATTGGGCGTTCATCAGGTTCTGTGTTGAGGTATTGATTAAATTTATATAACGCGCGAAATGGGAAGGCGATAATATTAAAGATAAGTTTGAATGGAAAAATAATAATAGCAACAAGCACGCGAAAGTAGACGAGGATGTCTTGACCTAGTCTGTTAAGGAAATTACGCATTGTTTGGTTGGTCGCTTTCGCTCTCTTTGGGTGCAGATTCGGTTGGTGAAATTTTATTTTCAGGCTGTGCTACGGGTTTATCGGAATATGGCTGGGGCTGACGATTCTGTTTCGGGTTTGCCGAACCTGTTGAAGTTAAGGAAGAAGCGGCTCTTATCTCTTTATTGATTTCATTTATTTCAGTGTTGGCATCCCGAATTAAATTTTTAGGCAAAGAACGGATTTCATTCGATGTTCGTTGAAAGACTTTCCAGCCTTCCGATTGTGTTAAGTCACGCAACCATCTGCCAATAGATTTGCCTGCTTTTTGCATGTCTTTCGGACCCAATACAATTAATGCAATGATAATAATAAAAATAAGTTCGTTAATACCGATACCAAGAATTTCCATTTATCGTTACTCGCTTGTGCCGCCATCCTCGGCGACAAAAGATTTTTCTTTACTTTTTATGGCTTGCCGAATTTCATTTTCATGTTCAACCAAAGTACCTAATACACCATTAACAAAACGTGAAGCCGAATCAGAGCCGTATATTTTTGCAAGTTCTACTGCTTCGTTGATAGCGACTTTGGTGGGCGTTTCGCGCGAGATGGCAAACTCCCAACACGCTATGCGGATGATGTTTCTATCTATGGCGGCGATTTGGTCGAGGGGCCATTCAGGCGCATATTTTGCAATGACGTGATCTAACTCTTCGCGCAATGGACGTACGCCGAAAATAATTTGACGGGCAAATTCGGCATGTTCATCTGAAAGTTCATTTTCTTCAAGGCGTGTTTTTAAGACATCACCGGGTAAATGATTTGATAAATCAGTTTCGTACAAAACTTGCAGAGCGATGGCGCGCGCTCTGGTGCGAGGCTTCATGCTCATTCTATGTAATCTATATCTTCAATGTGAATATTAACTTCACCAACATCCATGCCGACAATTTCATTGATGGCGCGTGTGACGTTTTGTTGCACGTTGCGACTGACTTCACGGATGTTGACATCTTGTTTTAAGATGAGATGCAAATCTACTAAAGCGATGTTATCTTTCGCTTCGATACGCACGCCATCACCAACACCGCGTTTGAAGAGACGATTTACGCCACCAGCCACTTCTGCAAAACGGCTGACGCCTTGCACTTCAAGCGCAGACAAACGTGCAATGGTCGTTAATACTTCGGGGGAAACAGTTGTTTTTCCATCAACGGGTTCAGTCATTCTTACTCCTTAGTTAAACTAATCTTGCTTTCATCCCCAATCGGCTTGCGAACACGTTTTACAACATTATTAGCAATTACTATAATACCTATTAAGATTAATATATCTATTAAGAATAATGTTAAGAACTCCTCAATGCCAGCGGAGATGAGTAAGTAGTTAACTGTAATTCTAAACGGAAACATTAATACAAGGAAAATTCCAAGAAAGCGAATTTCTTTACCCTCTATTTTATATTTTCCGCCACCAATTACCCAAGATGGTATTTTCCCAGTGATAATTGCCCAGCCACCAAAAACTAATAAAAGAATATCAATCATTTTTATCCTTGTTAATGAGATTGCTTCGTCGTTGCTACACAACTCCGCGCAATGACATGAAGATTACATCATCGCCATGCCACCATCAACACCGAGTACTTGACCAGTGATATATGCGGCTTCATCGGATGCTAAGAATGCGGCGGCGGCGGCGATTTCTTCGGGTTTGCCTTTTCTGCCGAGCGGAACTAACTTCAGTGCCGCTTCAAGGATTTCGGGAGTCATGGCATCTAAAATTTCAGTATCTACAAAGCCTGGAGCAATGGCATTGACGGTGATGTTGCGGGTGGCAACTTCACGCGCTAAGGCTTTTGTAAACGCAATCTGCCCGCCTTTGGATGCCGAATAATTGGTCTGACCGGGATTGCCCATTTGCCCAGCCACCGAAGCCATATTGATAATTCTGCCGACACGTTTGCGCATCATGTGTTTGACGGCGGCTTTGGAACAGTTAAATGTGCTTTTGAGATTTGTATTAATGACAGCATCCCAATCAGATTCGGGCATCATCATAATTAATTGGTCACGGGTAATACCAGCATTGTTGACTAAGATACTTAAATCACCAAAGGTATCGACTGCAAATTTGACTAAGGCTTCGGCTTGTTTGAAATCGGAGACATCTGCTTGAAAGGCGGCGGCTTTACCACCTGCGGATTGAATCTGTTTGACGACCTCTTCAGCCGACTCAGGTGATTTGTTGTAATTGACGACGACTGCGGCACCACGAGATGCAAATTCTAAAGCAATGGCGCGACCAATGCCGCGTGAACCACCAGTGATTAATGCAACTTTGTTTTCTAAACTGTTTGCCATGAATATTATCCTTTATGTAGATTATACACGGTTGGAGGGAGGAAAGATGAAAGAAGAAAGAGAACAGAGAACAGTGTTCAGTTGTCAGTAATCGGTGAAGAGTTAGGCAGTATATTTTCTTAATCCAAGTGCCAGACCTAAACCTCCACCTAAGGCAATGACAGCAATGGCGATGACAGCATCTTGCCAGAAGCGGATGGGGAAGAGGCGAATCAAAGTATCTGAATAATAGAATAACCACGAATCGCCTTCAAAGAAGATGGCGTGGAAACCTGAGAAGAACGTCCAGAAGATTTCTGGATTGAGTAAGATGCCCGCACCTGCAATGAAAGCAAGTGATAATGCCAAGCCTATCATCCACCAGCCGCCGCGTTGGAGAGCGATTAGGTATTCGGAAAGATTATTATTTTTATAGAAGAGAATTGCAAGAAAGAGGAGAATTGCAAGTGTGATGTACCAAGTAGTCAATGAACCTTTGATGACTTCTTTAACATCTTCCATGTGACTGAGTTCTCTTTCATTGTAAAGCGGAGAGCCATCATCAAATGTTAAGTCGCCGAGGTAGGAAATATCTGCGTTGTTGATTAGATAATCTACGGCATAAGGTGCATATTTGAGTCTATCTTCTTTGGTGAAGCCATATTCATCGGCTGGGAAGTAAGGCATGTTGTATTCGATGGTGTAGAAGATGGGGGTGAGTAAGATGCGTAAGGCAAGACCGATGAGGGCGAGTGGGGTGAGTAAAGAAATGATGTAAGAGAGAATGATAGGAAGTTTCATTATTATTTTATTGTAAACGAGAATTTTCTAATTGAATTAATTATTGATAAATGATATAAAAATATTAAGCAAGGTGAAAAATGAAATCTTTTGAACATAAAATATTGATTGTATTGTGTGGCGCACTTTTATTTGTTCAAGGTTGTTTTTATGAAACTGACTCTAATGTTATTTCAATTGCTACTAGTACATTAATTCCACAGCCTAAAATACCAACACTGACAATGTCTCCTTTACCAACTAATACAATAACACCAACACCAGTACCCTTGGGTATTTTTGCGATTATATTTTATCCACCACTTATTTTAGATTACGACTATTCTGTGTGGGAAGATGAATCTAAATATGACGATAGAAACATAATAGTAAATTACCTTCAAGTAAAAGAATTTACTACTTGCATACTTTGGATACAGGGACCAACAGGTTTTTATGATGTAAATGAAAGTGAAGATATTCTTTTACAGAATATTAATTACACCAAATTAACCCTTCCAGAATCTTTTACTCCAGATTTTTCATCTTTATATTATTTAGCAAAGAACTCATTTTCAGGATACAACGGTGAGTTATATGGATGGCCAGTTTTTGGAATTGGTTCTATTCCATCCGAGTGGGAAAAATGTAAGAAATTAGGCGAAGAAGTTTTATCTACTTTGCGTGTTCCATAATTTATTTTCCGTCATTGCGAGTCTTCGAGAAGCAATCTCACTATATTAAGTTGGAGATTGCTTCGCCGCGAAGAACAAGAGCGCGGCTCGCAATGACATGGTAGTTACTGCAAAAACTCAAGACCGCCTTGTAAAACAAAACTGACCACCATGTTGTTGACGATCCATTCGATGGGGGCGAGGTCGTCGGTGAAGACGGTGGTGGTGGAGTAGCCATCTTGAAGATTGGTAAATGTAGAGGACATGGTGGTAATCAGCAAGGGATTTGTATTTGCATCACCAGCCAAGCGGACTAAGTTGGCAGAAAAGTTTTCAGATGCTGTCGGTTGTTTAGTAGCGAAAATCATGGTGTTTAATGTATTTGGAATATCCATGATGTGAATGGAAGGGAAGAGTTGACTCATGGTAGTAGCGAGTCCGTCAATGAGGCGTCTGTCGCCGGGGGTGGAGCCGACGTTGAGGGTCAGCACGCCTGTATCCGTTAAGTGTGAAGCGCAGATTTCAAAGAATTCAATCGTGGTCATGTGAGCAGGAATATATGGCGGACGATAGGCATCAATTGCGATAATGTCATATAGTTTATTACTTCTATCTAACCCTAATCTACCATCGCCGACAATGACGTTTAGATTGGGTAAATTCATACCGAAATATTCATAACCAACTTCTACAATCTTGTCGTCGATTTCAATGCCGTCAATTTGAATATCAGCGCCATAAATAGCAGTTGCCTGACGTGCCGCCGTGCCAGCCGCTAAGCCGATAATCGCCATGCTGTGCACATCATCAGGTGAGCGGTCTGCATAAAAATATGGACCGACTGAGAATTGTTCCCATGGACCGTTGAAGTACATGGTGTTTGGATGATAAATCGAATGCACACCCTGACCATCATTGAGGCGCAACAATGTAAAACCATTTTGTTCTTGCACTTGAATATAGTTATATGCCGATTCAGTCTCGTAGACTTGACCCGTATTATCTTTTAGTGAAGTGTTTGAAAAGAGTATGGCAATCAGTAACAATGCAATCGGCATCCATACAAGTTTGAGCATATCTTTTTGACTAGCAAAACGGTATAAGCCAATGAGTGCCACGATTAACAGCAACATGCCGAAGGATGCGAAGGTGAGGCGCGTTCCGATGGTGGGTATCGTTATCAATGTAGGGATGAACGTGCCGATGAATGAACCCAATGTAGAGACGGCGTATATCTGCCCTGAGACTTGACCCGATTTGTTGGTATCTTCCATTGAAAGGCGGATGGCATACGGTGAGATGGTGCCTAACAAGGTGATGGGGACAATAAATAAAACTAAGACAACGATAAATGAACCTGCCATAATGCCGACGCTTAAGACTTCAAACGCATCAGCGGCGAACCTGAGAACTGGTACAGCGATATAAGGCACGAGACCTGTGGTGAACGCTCCCCAAGCAAGGATGCGATACATTGCCAGCGGACTTGGGTTTGCGTCTGCCCATTTGCCACCGAGAAAGTAACCGAAGGTTAAATAAATAAGCATCAGACCAATAATGCTTGCCCAGACTAAATTGCTTGTGCCAAATACATTGCCGATTAATCGTCCAGCAGTGAGTTCTGCGGCGAGTGTGGTCATCCCTGAGATGAAGACTGTGAGTAGAAGGTAGCGTTTCATAGTTTTGTAATTATACCTTTAGCAAACAGGGGAAAACCTTTTACCACAAAGGGTCACTAAGGTTCACAAAGAGTTAGAAGGTTAGAATTTTAATAAAAAGTACTTGCAAAAGCTTTTTAGCCACGAATTACGCGGATTTTCGCTAATGGGTTAAGAATCCGCGTGAATTAGTGAAATCCGCGGCAAAAGATTTGTTAACAACTTATATTATTCACTCAATCGAACTGACATCATACCCATAACTTTCAAGATAAGCCACAATCCTTGCACGCATATCTGCCTCACTTGGCAAAAGCGACTCACCACATTGGGCGGTGTGTCCGCTAATATCGTCCACGCGCCAGATGTTTTCTTGCACATTCAACGAATACCATTTATGGCAGACAATCATTTGCACCGTTTTGATTTGATAAAAAGGCGGGGCAATTTTTCTAGGTGAACCCGCCGTAATGCTGATAATCTCACGCGTGGCGGTGAATGTGCGTATATTTGGCTCTGTCGCACGCGGAGATTATGACTCAAATAGTGGTATAGATTTTTTGGTGAACCTGCAAGCAGGTAGAAGTTTGATGGATTTAGCCAGAATGTTGCGCGAATTGAACACTTTGTTTAATCATCCTGTAGATGTTGTTACCGAGGCAGGGTTGAGACCAAGAATTAAGTCACAAGTATTACAGGAAGCACAACTATTATGAGAAGCGAGCACGAAAGATTGCTTGATATTCTTGAAGCCATTGAACGGATTGAAAAATACGCGGCAGAGGGTAAACGTGCGTTTGAAGAGGATGAACTTATTCAAATTAAGAAAATAAAGCAGTAACCTATTTGTAAAAACATCCGAAGTTTTTAAGGCTTCGGATGTTTTACTTTATTTATGTTGAAATTACTACTGGGGGACGAGAAATAATTTTTGGCTTCTTTAGCCTAGACCGAATCGGCGCAAGTTCCCCGACATCAATGAACACAACAGGGTTTTCTTTGTCATCTTTGGGATTATTTTCTAACATGTAATTGGTATAACCAGGGTCGCGACGGTCTAGCAGAATCACCTCCGCGCCTTTGATAATGTTTTCACCAAATTCAGGATGAGTTATGAGGTAACGAGTAAATTCTATGAATAGTTCATTAAACTTGGCTTGATAAAACTCTTTCATTTTTTCATCTCCTTCATAAACTCTTCTCTATATTTCTTCCAATTTTCCATAATATTAGGACTTACGCAAAACTCCCAAAAGAATCTACTAATACTTCGACAGGCTCAGTACAAGTCTACGCCAATCTCCCCGAATTTTTAAAAGATTAGCGAAAATTCGTGAGGATTAGCGGATGAAAAAATATTCTGCGTAAGTCCTAAATATCTTTCTGAGCAATGGTTAAAACTTCTGAAATGGAATATCCTTCAAACCAATCTTTTGTTTGTTCACCGTTTGGATGAAGAATATCTCGGTGAGGTTTTCCATGTGCTGTATCATAACGACTGAATTATAATTTTTTTGGAGTAAAAATGTACTTGCCAAAATTATATAAAGAAGAAGATAAAAACAAAATCATCCAATTTCTAAAGCAAAACAATTTTCCTGCTGTGGTTTCATACGACGGCGAGAAATTATTGGCTACCCATTTGCCAGTTGAAACAATTGAAAATGAAGACAGTTCGTTGAAAATTTATGGTCACATGTCGCGTGCCAATCCGCAGTGGAAGAGTTTTGGCGAGCAAGAAGTTCTGCTGATTTTTCAAGGCGCACATACTTACATTTCGCCGCGTTGGTATAACCATATCAATGTGCCGACGTGGAATTATGTGATGGTACACGTCTATGGAAAAATAAAAATGCTAGAAGGTGATGAATTACACGCGCTTCTTTCTCAGTTGGTGCATGTTCACGAATCCGATACAGGCTACTCACTTGAGTCATTGCCCGAAGATTTTGTGCGCAAAGAAATGAAAGGCGTGGCGGGTTTTGAGATGCAAGTGACAAAGATTGACGCGGCTTATAAGTTAAGTCAAAACCGCGATGATGAATCTTATAGCAACATCCTGCTGGAATTGGAAAAGCGCGAGGATGCCGATTCAAAGAAGATTGCGGAAGAGATGAAATCAAGACGATAGAGCGTGGACGATGTAAAACGGTCTATCGCCTGTTTCCCAAACAGGGGACATTTCTACTTTGCCCTAACACATGCAAACCCCGAACTTGACACAATGCCAGCCCTGTTCTAAAATTGCTACACCATGTTAAAGAAGGATAATGTTCTCAAAAAGATTGAGGCATATAAAATTTTCCCGGAGGGTTGGCTTGTCTAAAAACCGAACACAACAAATGGTAGACCGCCTGCGCGAATTACAGGCATCCTCACCTGATATTGAAGCATCTGCTGTGGTCAGTGTAGATGGTTTAAGTATTGCCTCTGCATTGCCTCAAGGTGTAGAAGAAGACCGTGTATCCGCCATGTCTGCCGCAATGTTATCATTAGGTGAACGCATTGCCGGTGAATTAGGCCGCGGCTCTTTAGAACAAGTTTACATCAAAGGTGTTAAGGGATACGTCGTCTTAATGTCTGTTGGTGAAGAAGCAGTCCTCACTGCGTTGGCTCGCGAACAAGCCAAGCTTGGTCTAATCTTCCTAGACATGCGCCGCGCCGCCGAAGATTTGGCAAAGTTGATATAGTGGAGAACCTATGAGCCCCATCCAAAAAGCCGGTCTGTTTTACCCTAACAAATTTGGTCTAATCACCATCAAATCTCTTGAAGAGGTGATGGGAAAAAATGGTCTCAACGCCATCCTCAACCTTGGTGGTTTAGGTCACTATGTTGAAAACTACCCGCCTGATAATTTAGACAAAGGTTTTGATTTTGCCGAACTTTCAGCCATTGGCTCCGCACTTGAAGAAATGTACGGACCACGCGGTGGTAGAGGTCTCGCGCTTCGTGCAGGACGTGCCACCTTTGCTGATGCTCTACGAAACTTCGGAGCGTTAGCCGGTGCCGCCGACTTAGCCTTTGTCGTTTTACCGCTTCAATCCAAGTTGAGAATTGGCCTGCCCGCGTTTGCAAAAATCTTCTCCCAACTTTCAGACCAACAAACCACAGTCGAAGAAAAAGATACCGAATGGATTTGGACCATTCATAAATGCCCATGTTGTTGGAGTAGAACTGGTGCCGATAAACCCGTATGTTTTATTGCCACAGGACTTTTACAAGAAAGCCTCAAATGGGTCTCCGGCGGAAACGAATTCCGTGTCAACGAATCCAAATGTATTGCCATGGGCGATAGCGTTTGCGAATTCATCGTACAAAAAGAACCAATCTCTTAATTAAAATAAGGGTCTGGCATGACAGACACCAAATCAAAAATCCTCATCGTAGAAGACGACCCTGATGTAGCCGAAATGCTCACAGCATATTTTCGCTCGCAAGATTATGACGTGGCAACGGTCAATTGGGGCGAAGATGGTGTGCGTTCTGCACAACAATCTCCACCAGATTTAGCCATTTTAGATATTCGCTTGCCCGATATTGATGGCTATGAAGTTGCACATCGTTTACGAAAAGACCGCCGCACATCAGACATTCCAATTATCTTCTTAACAGAAAAACGAGACCGTTCCGATAAATTACAAGGCTTAGAAATCGGAGCAGATGATTACATCACCAAGCCATTTGATATTCAAGAATTGCGTTTGCGTGTTCGCAATGCGTTAAATCGCGTTAGTCAAGGCTCATTGACCAATCCCGTCACAGGTTTACCAGAAGGCGCATTGGTTGATGAGAAACTTTCTGATGTACTTGGCAAAGATAACACTGCTTTATTGTTCGTGTCATTAAATAACATGGATGCTTTCCGCGAAGCCTACGGCTTTGTTGCTTCTGATGATGTCTTACGTGCTATCAGCTTGATGATTGGCAATACCTTACGCGAATTCAGCCGTGCCGAAGATTTTCTTGGTCACTTAAGCCCTACAGATTTTATTTTGCTCGTTCCGCCTGCCAATGTTTCTACATTGAGCGAAAAACTGCGTTCACGCTTAGGCCAGTCTATGGAATATTTTTATCCACTCAAAGACCGTGAACAAATGGCAAAACAAAAAGACCGCCTGAGTGCAAAACTTAGTGATGTTTCTTCCTTGAAAAGTTATAAAGGTGATGTGAATCAATTAAAAACGGAATTGATAAACCTAAAGAGTAAATGAGTAGTTTGAAGATTACGGTAATAACCCCAACATACAACGAAGCGGAGAACCTTCCTAAATTGGTCTCCGCTTTATTTTCGCTTCCGCTCGATATTCATTTGCTAGTCGTAGACGATAACAGCCCAGATGGGACAGGTGAAATTGCAGAGAAACTTGCCAAAGAATACCCAAACAAAATTGAAGTAATGCACCGCCCCGGCAAAATGGGATTGCGTTCGGCGTATCTGAATGGGTTTCAGAAAATATTGACGAGCAACACCCAAGTCATCGTCCAGATGGATGCGGATTTTTCTCACGACCCTGCCGCACTTGTAGAAATGTCTAAAATGCTTGAATCTTATGATATTGTTTTAGGTTCTCGTTATGTTTCGGGTGGTTCAGTAGATAAAGACTGGACCCTCTGGCGAAAATGTTTATCTGCCTTTGGGAATTTTTATGCCCGCAGTATTTTACGTGTGCCATTGCATGATGTCACTACAGGGTATCGCATGTGGCGTAGCGACGTGTTGAAGCAAATTCCGTTTGAACATATTTATTCAAGTGGCTATGTTTTTTTAGTAGAGATGATTTATTTAGCACATTGCTTGGAGTTCAACATTGGTGAAACTCCAATTTATTTTGCTGATAGGCGTTTTGGAAAATCGAAAATGTCTATCAAAATTCAACTCGAAGCGGCAATTCGCATCTGGCAAGTGTGGTGGAATTATCGTGATATAAGAAAAGCAGGGAAGTCAGCAAGGTTATAAATTAATAATGAAAACGAACTTCAAATGCCCAAACTAAGGGCAAGCGTTCGGCAGTATAAGCAATCACATTTAGTTTGTAATCTGTTTTGGTATTCAAATTAAAGGGGATTGTAAAAGTGGTTTGATTGGTTACCCATGTGCCTATATATGCTCCTTTCCAGTTTTGCCCCCAACCAGGTTCACCAGAAGTTTGATAGGTTAGTTCAATAACGTAAAACGAAGCACCTGATACTGCTTTCCATTCTATCGTTGGTTTCGTTTCTGTAATTTGTTGCTTATCACGTGGGAAAGTTATAATAGCAACATCCTGAGGGTAGATGATATCTTTGGCAAGCCCTGTTGAGCCCTTTGTTATTTCTTCGCCACAAAAACTTATCACACCTTGTTTATGGAAATCTAAGTAATATACACCTGCTTCAATATTTGTTAATAAATAACGACCCTGTTCATCTGTTTTAACTCTTTGAAAAGTTTCTCCACAGTATGTTTTGGAGATTTCTACATAAGCATCTTTAAGTAAGCCATAGCCATTGTAAATTATGCCAGTGATACTCATAGGGTCGGCGTTTGGAGCTGAGAGAGGTAGTGGTTCAGTAAAATTTAGGGCTTGAGTTTTTCCTAAAAATTGGATTGCCATAGGCGTAAATGTAATTGTAGGAGTAAGTGTGTTTCGTGGTGTATCCGTGGGAAGAATGGAGGTGCTTGTTTTCTCAATAAAGGCTGTTGAAGTAATTTCTTGCAAAGAAGAAGATGGTGTTGTTGAGGTATTTGTGATGTTACAAGCCAGAATAATCAATAGGCAAACTAATACAAGAAACAAAAAACGAAGTTTAGGTTTCATAAATGAACCTCTTTCTTTCAATTGTTCAATTGATTATTTCACGAAAATAGATATATTTCAAGTGGTTTTATTAATGCCCTTCCTCAAACTTCATCTCTCTGATAAAATACTGCCCGCACGCCGAACCAAACTATTAAACCCTCGGCTTTCACGTCCGAGGGTTTTTGTGTGTAAAAATAAGGAATAAAACAATAATGATTGAAAGAACCGACCTTCGTAATATTGCTATCATCGCCCACGTTGACCATGGAAAAACAACACTCGTAGATGGATTGCTTCGTCAATCTCATACATTTCGTGAGAATCAACAAGTTGCCGAACGCGTTATGGATTCGAATGACCTTGAACGCGAACGCGGCATTACCATTCTTGCGAAGAATACTGCCATCACACTTAATGATTCTCAAACTGGCAACCCAATCAAAATAAATATTGTAGATACACCCGGACATGCTGACTTTGGTGGTGAAGTTGAACGTGTGATGAATATGGTAGATGGTGTACTTTTGCTTGTGGACGCGGCAGAAGGACCTATGCCACAAACTCGTTTTGTGTTGAAGAAAGCACTTGAAATGGGGCACAAAGCCATTGTTGTTATTAACAAAGTTGACCGTAAAGATGCCGAACCTTCGCGCGTATTAAACGAAACGTTTGATTTATTTATTGAATTAGGCGCAACTGAAGAACAAGCAGATTTCCCTGTCATTTATGCCCAAGCCACAGCGGGTAAAGCGGGCTTCACCCCTGACGTGGGACCTGATTTGCAACCCCTGTTTGATACCATCCTCAAACACATTCCTGCTCCCAAAGTGGAACCTGACGCGCCGTTACAAATGTTGGTGACAACTTTAGGTTATGATGATTATCGTGGTGTGACAGCCGTTGGGCGTATATTTGCAGGGAAAATTAAAGCCAATCAAAAATTAGCCCGCATCAAAATGGACGGGACAGTTGTTTCTGAATCTGCAAAATATCTTTACACCTTCAAAGGGCTGAACAAAATTGAAATTGAAGAAGCCATTGCTGGTGATATTATTTCCTTAGCAGGTTTAGATGAAATCTCAATTGGTGAAACCTTAGCAGACCCTGTAAACCCTGTGGCATTGCCGACCATTAAAGTTGAAGAACCCACTGTGCGCATGACGTTTGGTGTAAATACATCCCCATTTGCTGGTAAAGAAGGCAAATGGGGAACTTCTCGTAATTTGCGAGAAAGATTGTTTGAAGAATTACGCACCAATGTTTCTTTGCGGGTGGAAGAAACCGATTCGGCTGAAAACTTTTTAGTATCAGGTCGTGGTGAATTGCATTTGGGAATCTTAATCGAGACCATGCGCCGTGAAGGCTATGAATTTCAAGTGTCACGCCCTGAAGTGATTTATCACAAAGCAGATGATGGTGTGATGCTTGAACCGTATGAAGAAGTGCATATCGAAACGAGTAGTGAGACAGTTGGGGCAGTCGTCGAAATGCTTGGCGCAAGAAGAGGCAGAATGATGGATATGCAGGATGCAGGTCAAGGAACGACGCGCATGGTTTACATCGTGCCAACGCGCGGTTTGCTTGGTTTTCGTTATCAATTCCTCACCTCCACACGCGGGGCAGGTGTAATGAACACAATCTTTCATGGGTACGATGAATTGGCTGGCGCGATGAATACACGTCAGAGCGGTTCATTGGTGGCTTGGGAGCCTGGCACAACAACCGCTTATGCGTTGAAATCTGCCGAAGAGCGTGGCGCATTGTTTGTGGGACCAGGCGTAGAAGTGTATGAAGGCATGGTGGTGGGTGAGAATGCGCGCGCGGGAGATATTGCCGTGAACGTGTGCAAGAAAAAACATTTGACGAATATTCGCGCCGCTCGCGGTGATATGGAAATCCGCCTCACACCTCCTAGACAGATGTCTCTAGATGAGGCAATTGAATACCTCGCCGACGATGAGTTGTTAGAAGTTACCCCTGAAGCCTTCCGCATTCGTAAACGCATTTTGAATACCGATGAGCGCGGCAAACAAACGAAGAAGGCAAAAGAGCAATTTGGTGAAGGGTAAAACAGCTCAACTAATAATTTCTAATGTTCAAAGATTTCAAGATTTTTCTTTGGCTGTTGAAGTTTGGGGCACTTGTCAATATATACTTTTTCGTAAAAACATATCAAACAGATTCTCCCGCACATATTCTTATCCCCGCCCAAATTCTTTTCGCAGTCTCTGCATATCGTTGTCTTTTTCCTGTTCAATACAAAGACAATGTTGTATTTCATGATTCGCTATTTTCGTCAATCTTCATAACACGCTTGTTGGCTACTTTTTCAGAAGTGGCTTACATTTATCTTCTTTCGTATGTGATTCGCTTGCTCAATTTCAATCATATTGAATGGGTAAATCTCTTATCTTGGTTGATGGTTTTTCAAGTTGTGATTTCTCAATATTTTGTTTGGAATGCAATTTTAACGGAGCGACTCATTTATTTTTTCTATGAAGAATTAGGATGGGTAATTATTTTCATCATTAACACAATTCTCAACACCTTTTTATATTTTACAGTCGGCTCCTTTAACGGTGCAGAAGTTCTTATATATCTAAGCCTATTATTTGGTGGTATATATGTGCCGTGGCAGTTTGTTCATTTGAGATTTTTATTTTTAGATGCAATGGAAAATCTTTCAAAAAATGAGCTAGAAACTAACATGGGTTGGAGAAGGTTGAAAGCGGGCTTGAAGCAATCCATTGTTGTGATAAACCCAAGATATGACTCAAAAGCATGGGGTGGCTTCATTGGTCTAACTTGGATGTTCAGTTATTGGGCAATCTTGATACCTTTGTGGGTAAATCAGATTGTGGCGGTTTTTTCGCGTTAATATTTATAAGGCTTAGGTTGGTTTAGGCGCCTAACCGACTCATTACGGCTTCACTTAACTGCTTTGCTACTTGTACTCCCAATTGTCTTTATGTCTCATTATCCTTAAAAAATAACATGTCAACATGGCGTATAAAACATAAGGCAAGATATAAAACAAAGGTTGAAGTACGAGCAAAATTAAAGAAATTGCTAGAAGAAAATTACTCTTCAATATATGTTTTGCACATAAGAAAATCAGAGGAACTATCAACAAGGTTACATCATGATAGTGTAGGTGAGGTGCAAAGAATAATGACAGGAGGATAGTGATACTGATTAACCATTCGGTTTTCTTATCCTTCTTAAGCGAAATAAAAATTGTAAATAACATTGCGACTATATAGCCTATCCACCCCAACATACGAACAGACTCTTTACCCCAACCTGGAGCGATTTTAAGAACCAAACCAATTAGATTTACCATGGAGTTTTCATTTGTGCCATATCCTTCGCCACTGGCACTAATTTGTAAAATGCGAATAAGCTCAAACGTGCCATCTTTGCCAATGAATACAATACTGAATACTGCCAGTAGGCTGGTTGTGAAAATATATTTCCATGCTGTTTTGTGGTTGAGAAAAACACTGGCTATTAAGAAAAATAAGCACAGGTGTGGTCGAATTGATGTAACTGCGATGCCGATTGCTCCAAGCCAATCATTTTTTTGAGTCAATCCCTTATACCAAAGTGCAACTCCAAGAATTAAAATGGCAGTATCTTGACCTAATAACAAACTCTGAAAAAATGGAAAAAACAAAATACTGCCAGCCAATAGAAAGTTTCTTTTTTCGGCAGGTAAGGTTACTTTGATAAAGATAGAGCAAGCGATGGCGTAAAGAGTGAACATGAAAGCCACCCAAATGAAGAAAGAAAAGGCATAGTTTTTTGAAACAATCAGAGCAAGGATAGGAAGGATAAAAGGAGGATGGATGAAAATTAGTACCTGCTCTTGTACGATTGGAAACCCTACTAACTCTTCCTGAATTTCTTTTTGCAGTGAAACGTCATATACTTTATCAAAACCATACCCTTGCGCGATTCTACCTGCAGAATAAAAAGCCATAAAATCTGTACCTGTCCGTAAAGATGGACTAGAAATCATTACACCCCATTGAAAGATGTAAACAATTGTTAAAGAAAGAATTGCACTAAGTTGAAATACAAAATTAAGATTAATTTTTTTTATGCTCATAATAAAATAAGACCATCCTTTATGTGGATGGTCTTATTTTATCTTTATTTACTCACCTAAATAATCCCGTAACTTCCTGCGAATAGACGGGTGTCTTAACCTGCTCAAAGCCTGTGCTTCAATTTGGCGCACGCGTTCACGAGTGACGCCCATTTTGCGTCCCACTTCTTCGAGTGTATAAGCCTGACCATCTAACAAGCCGTAGCGTAATTGCAAAATACGCACTTCACGTGGTGGTAAGCCATTTAGCACTTCACCAAGATGTTCTTTTAACAAATTATATGTAGCAGTGTCATCTGGTGGTGGGGCTTCATCGTCTTCGATGAAATCACCAAGCACAGAATCTTCTTCATCGTCAGTAGGTGTTTCCAAAGAAAGCGGACGACGTGCCACTTGAATCATGTTTTCTACTTTTTTAGGTGGAACGTCTAACGCATCTGCTAATTCTTCTACGCTGGGTTCGCGCCCTAAACGTTGAGTTAACTGATGTTGCACGCGTAATAATTTGTTGATTTGGTCACCCATGTGGACCGGGACACGAATCGTGCGTCCTTGGTCTGCAATCGCGCGGGTGACTGCTTGACGAATCCACCAAGTGGCATAGGTGGAGAATTTGTGTCCACGGCGATAATCAAACTTTTTAGTAGCACGGATTAAACCGATGTTGCCTTCTTGAATCAAATCCAAGAAAGGCACGCCACGCCCCATATATTTTTTAGCAACTGAGATTACCAAACGTGAGTTGGCTGTGATTAAGTGTTCACGAGCCGCCCAGCCGTCTTCAATAAAACGGCGCAGTTCAAGCCTTCGTTTTGGAGTAACATTTCCAGTAGCAAGTTCTTCACGAGCAGTACGACCTCGTTCGATGCGTTGAGCAAGTTGAACTTCTTCAACTGCTGTAAGCAGAGGCACACGGCTAACTTCTTTTAAGTACAGACCAATTGTATCGTCTGTATCAATATTGGCGAGATAATCGTCTAAAGCAAGGTCTGGCTCAGGTTCAGCTTCGCCACTTTCTTCTACTGCTACCAATTCATCTTCGGTAGGTTCAGGCATGACGGTATCTTCCATAAATGGAATACCGGCGCTCAATAAGGCAGAGAAGGCTTCTTCTAGTTGCTCAACATCTTGTTCTGCTTCGGGGAAGAAGTGTAAGATGTCATCTAAAGTTACGTATGATTTCTGCCGCCCTAGTTCTATCAAGCGTGCTATGGCGGGAAATTCTTCTTCGTCGTCACCGCCAATTAAAATTTTCTCTACATCCATTCGCAAATCCAACTTTCACTAAATTTTTTCATTCAAGTCACAATTAGAATACAATGTTTTAAGGTGAAAAGCAATAGCTTTTCACCTTTCTGATGCTTTGCAATGCTTTTGTATTACGTTATAGAGTCAAATGTCTAAGGCGTAGGAGTTGCCTCAATTGCCGGAACAGGTGTCTCGGTAGGAAGAGGCGTTGCCGTCGCTGTTGGGGTTGGTGTGTATAAATATGGTGGGAAGTTTGCTAAGTTGGTTAATGAATCTATACCACTTAATGAAACAATTAACATATCTTGCCCATCAAGGCGCACATAGTAACCGTTATTTGTAGGTGTGCTATCGCCAACTTCAAGCGTGTTCGATGTGCCATCGTCAAAAGTAATTGTGACGATATAAGCAGGCGCATCAAAGCCAAAGATAGATGGGTCGCCATCAATTTCTTCGCTGATTCTTAAAGCGCTGATTTGAGATGCCGCCGCTTCAGACAAGGCTGGGTCTGCTTCTACTGCGTCAGGCTGAGTCAACACCCAAACATTTTCGGCGTTGCGTTCAATGGTAGTGGTTTGACCTTCAGCAGGTTGAACCTCAATGCTTTTGACAATTTTGGTTGAGTCGAAAACGAATTGTGCTTCAACCGTTGGGGTGATTTCTGCTTCGGCGGTGGTCTCAGCATTGCGATTTAGAAAGTATGCAATTGCAATGACCACAGCCAGAACTAGAATTGTGACCCATGTGCCTGTACGAAAAATAGGTTTACTCTGCTTTTGCGAGGCAGTTGATTTTGTTCTGCTAGTTTTTTTTGTTGTCGGTTTTGTTGTTTTACGAGTTGCCATACTTTATATTAACCTCTTCTGCGGCGAGAAATCCATGATGACACACCAAAGAATACGACCATACCGGGGATGACAACAATAGCAACAACGGCGAGGACTAAGAAGCGCCATCCTTGCGGTGGGAGGAAGATGCGTTGTGTTTGTGGACGAGTCGTCAGGTTAATCAAGTCTTCTTGTTCGGCAGTCCAATCTACTGAGTTGATGAAGAAATTGCCATTGCCATATACATCGAAGTTGGCATCAATTGCAAACAAAGAATTACCAGTGACAAGTACGCGTCCTTTGGTGGTGATGTTTTCACCAGCCACTGCCAGAATGATTGGGCCGGGTGTATCTATGCCTTCTGTATATTGATAACCAGTTTCGGCTTCTTCTTCTAAACTTACTTCACTATATGAATTATCAGATGTGAAGATAAGTGGTGTGGTGACAATATCTTGTGAATCTAATGGAATGGTTGAGACGCTTCTCGAATTTGGCATATAGATTGCATAATTTTGGCTTAGGTTTTGTGTAATTGGGTGTGTGTTATACCCAGCCGAAATTGCTACAAATGGGTTTTGTGTACTGGTGAAATCTAAGATGATGTCGTCATTTAATATGATGCCCCAATCTTCTGAAAGATATTCAGCCAATGGGTCGCGGGCATTACCAAAGTCGGTCAGGATTGTAGGTTCTTGCATAACAACTAACGAACCATCAGCATCTACAAATGCTTTGAGCAAATCTACTTCAGCTTGTGATAATGGCTTTTGTGGACCAGCAATCACAATCACTTCTGCATCTTCAGGGATGGAGTTATTGGTCAATAAGTTTAAGGTGTTGACGGTGTAGTTCTTTGATTCCAATGTGCTTTTGGCGATGGAGAAACTGCGTTCATCTGCAGAGTTGAATGTGCCTTCACCATGTGCTTCGAGGAAGTAAACTCCACGCGCATCCGGGCTGATGAGGCGAATCATGGTGCGGGCGAGTTCGCTTTCAGTAGCAGAAGCGGCAATTTCTTGGACATCGCCCATTTGCAATAAAATTTTTCCATCACCGGTAATGCCAGCTTCGCGTGCTCGAATGGGGTCTGTATCTGGGTTTACGAAGGTGTAATCAAATTTGCCGTCACTGTTTTCTTTGAACTTTTGTAAGAGTTCTTCAGCCGCAGTGCTGTTAATGGCTTGAGAATAAAATGCAATTGCACTGACGTTTTCTGGTAATGTGGCGAGGATTTGTAACGTCTCTGGAGCAAGTGTGTTGGATTGGTCTTCGGTGAAATCCCATGGCGAGCCGAGTAAATCTGTATTGTTATAAACAATATAATTCGCGGCAATGATGATGCCGAGAAAAGCAAGCGTCAGGATGAGAGAATTTGAACCGTAGCGAGCCTGCCTGCCCGTAAGAAAGCGGCGGACAGAGTCAGGTGAGAGAATTGCGTAGGTTGCGAGTCCAATAATCAACAAGCCAATGCTGATTTGGAACGCAAGGTTCAAACCATCAAGTTGTTCTTCTGGTAAGGTGAACATACCAATACCAGTTAATACATTTGCAGAGCCAATCAGACCTGTTGCAATACAGGCAATTAAAGCGACGATTAGCCCAATGAATGCGTACTGTGCATTAGGATTTTTCTTTTTGCCAGCCATTAGCGCCATCTCCGAATTTCAATTGCGGTGGTGCCGATGAATAAGCCCAACGCGGTAAGACTTAAGTAGTAAACGATGCCTGCCAGAGTCATGTTGCCTTGATTGATATTTTGTGAAAAGTGATAAGACAGACTCAAGTAGTTTAGAATTTCACCGCCAGTGGGTAACAAGTTGACGGGCATGTTCACGAAAAACCATAAGAAGAAGAACAAGCCGAGTGTTATGAAAAAGGCGGCAAATTGATTGTTGAATATGGCTGAGATTCCGACGCCTAATGCCAACATGGCAGAGCAGACGAGTATCAAGCCAATATATGAAGAAATGACCATTCTCCAATCAAGGCCGGGGGAGACGAAGTTATTCAACACCAATGGAAAGACCAATGTAACCAATGCTGTTGAAAGCACGAACATCAATGCACCTAGCCATTTGCCTGCTACAAATTCAAAATCTTTGATTGGGGCTGTTAGCATCAGTTCAAGTGTGCCCATGCGTGCTTCGTCAGAGATGAGGCGCATGGTAATTGCTGGCGCAAGAAACACCATCAAAAATACAAACAACCAGTTGATTTGTAATGTGTCTGGTGCGGCACCTCCGCCCATAAACGCATTTTGTGAACTGAACAACAAAATTAAGGTGAAGTAAATTCCCAAAGGCAAGAGGATGGCAAGCATCACTACATAAGCCAATGGGCTGTTAAAGTAATTATCGTATTCGCGTTTTGCGATTGTCCAAATATTATTCATGCTTCCCTCTACTTCTTTTTACTATCACTACTGGTGAGTTCGAGGAAGATTTCTTCGAGGCTCATACCTAGTGGACGGAGTTCAAGTAAATCATAACCAGATTTGATAACTTGTTTAGCGACTTCGGGGCGTAAGTCTTTACCAGATGCAAACTCAAATTCGACTGCACCATCTTCAAGGGTTTCAATTTTGCGAACACCCTTAACTTCCTTAATAGTTTCAGCCAATTGGTCACCATCGCCGCGGACTTTTACAACCACACGTTCCGCACCGAGTAAGCGAGCTTGTAAGTTTTCGGTTGTATCTTCAGCAACAATTTTGCCTTTGTTGATAATCAACACACGGTCACACAAATTTTGGGCTTCATTGAGCAAGTGCGTAGAAAGTAAAACAGTTTTTTCTTTACCAATTTCACGAATCAACTCACGGATTTCCACAACCTGACCGGGGTCTAAACCAATCGTGGGTTCATCCAAAATCAACACTTCTGGTTGATGCAACAAGGCTTGCGCCAAACCAACTCTTTGGCGCATACCTTTAGATAAATTGCCGATGTAACCTTGTGCGCGGTCTAATAAACCGACACGGTCTAATACTTCATCCACACGGTCTTCCACATCAGGCAGGCGGCGTAAGTCACCCATATATTTCAGATAATCAAACACAACCATATCTGTATACAGCGGAACGGTTTCAGGCAAATACCCAACCCGTTTCCGAACTTCAAGCGATTCTTCCACTACATCGTAACCAGCCACCATCGCCTCGCCATCACTCGGCGGCATGTAACCCGTTAAGATTCGCATGGTAGTTGTTTTCCCGGCACCGTTTGGTCCGAGAAAGCCCACAATTTCGCCTTGTTTGGCATCAAAGTTCAAATTGTGGATGGCGCGGCGTGCGCCATAGTCTTTGGTGAGACCACTAACTTTAATCATTGCCTCTCCTTGCAATTTGGAATTATTTTTTAAACACAAAGGACACTAAGGTCACAAAGGAAAACCCACAAAATAAAAAAAATTCCCCTTCGTGTACTTGGTGTCCTTCGTGTTTAATTGCTTTTGGTTTTCGCAAAGAAAAGACACAGCCCTGCGGCGGTGCCTTTTTATATTGCCGTTGATACTATACAATAAATGAAGAGGTGAAGTCAAGCACTCTCTATACTTCTAATCCAACCCTAATAAAACAAAAAAGATACGTAACAAAATCCTGACTCAAACCCACAACGCCTCAATCTTGAAATTCAACCTGCTCTGCCCGCGCAAGCACTTATTTAGCCCAAATAGGGGAGAACCATTCGTAAGCAGTGATGTATAATCAAGAAAATCGGCAACCGATTGCCGTGATAATCTCAAAGGAGAATGTATTTATGAATACAAAAAAGTTTTCAATTTTGCTCGCGGCATTGTTGCTGATTATTGTGCAACTAGCCTGTGCGCTTGGTGGTGAGCCAGCATTAATCAACCCTCGAATGTCTACGGACTCAGAAGGGACTAATATTACAACGACCTTTACTCCAACTCAATCTTTTTATGCACTAGCAGATTTAAGCAATGTAGAAGTAGGCAGTGTTGTGGAGGTAGTTTGGTATCTTGATAGTGCCGAAGGATTTGACCCAGGCGAGATTGAAAGAGGCTCTTTGACAATTGATGATAATGGATTATTTAATTATGTTTCTTTTGAATTATTTCCTTTAGAAACATGGCCTGTTGGTGAATACCATGTTGAGTTGTATCTCAATGGTGTGCTTGCTCACACATTAAACTTTACAGTTCAATAGATTTTTTTGATGAACGCTTAGAGCTCCGAAATTTTTAAAATCTCGGAGCTCTTTCTCTTGTGAGGTAAAATATCTCTAACTCTAACCAAGGAGAGAGAATGATTGTCCTACAAGAATCAAAGGAAAAACGAGTTTTCAATAACGTATTAGGGGCAATGGGGAATACACCACTTGTCAAACTAGAAAGAATCGGCAAAGATTTACCTGTTCCATTGTATGCAAAATTAGAATTTATGAATCCCGGTGGTTCAGTCAAAGATAGAGTCGGGGCAAATATTATTGAACAAGCAGAAAAGCGTGGCGAAATTAAACCAGGCGGAACGATAGTAGAAGCCACATCTGGCAACACAGGTGTAGGCTTGGCAATTGCGGCGGCGTTGAAAGGCTATAAAACCATCTTCGTCATGCCCGATAAAATGAGCAATGAAAAAATCTTATTACTTCGTGCTTACGGAGCAAAAGTAGTCATCACGCCTACGGCAGTGGGTCCCGATGACCCACGCTCTTATTATGAAGTTGCAAAAAAGTTTGCGCGTGAAACACCCAATGCAATTTTAGCGAATCAATACCACAACCCTGATAACCCAAAGACACATGAGTTAACCACAGGTCCAGAATTGTGGGAACAAACCGATGGAAAATTAACCGATGTTATTATCGGTATTGGAACTGGCGGAACAATTACAGGCGTTGGTCGTTATCTAAAATCAAAAAATCCAAACATCACCATTGTTGGTGTGGATATTGAAGGTTCAATTCTCACTGAAATTTGGCAAAACAAAGGTGTCATTCCACCGGGGGCGTATCCAAAAACATATAAAGTGGAAGGCATTGGCGAAGATTTTTTACCATCCACAATGGACATCAACTATGTTGATGCGATTGAACGCGCTGGAGATAGAGAATCATTTTTATGGGCGCGTCAGTTAGTTCGTCAGGAAGGCATCTTCGCAGGCGGTTCGTCAGGGTCTGCTATTGCAGGTGCAATCAAGTATTGTAAAAAATTAAAAGGTGACCGTTTGCCTGTGGTCATTTTGCCAGATTCAGGTTCGCGTTATCTCTCAAAATTTTATGACGATAAATGGATGCGTGAATTTGGATTCCTCAGCATGGAATTTGGAGAAACGGCTCTCGGTGACCTTCTACTTGCGAAACCAAACAAACAGTTGCTTACCGCCACACAGGGTGACTCCATCCGCAAGGTCGTCAGTGTTATGCATCAAAATGCAGTCTCACAAATGCCTGTCGTTGATGTAGATGGAAATTTGAAGGGTCTCATTGAAGAAGTAGATTTGCTCAATCACTTACTTGATAAGCATGAACATAATAACGATGAACCCATTGATGCTTTGATTCAAAAAGCAAATGCCATCTTCCCACCTGAAACATTGCTTGAAGAAGCCATGCCTTCATTAACAGCAGGTTTGGCATTAATTGTGGTTGAAAATAATAAGCCTGTTGGTATCTTAACAAAGATTGATGTGTTAGATTATGTTGCTGGGAAGATATAAATAAATTTATGAATAATGGTAATGCGGATGGGTTAGTATTTAAGACTATTCATCCATTTTCTGATATGAAATTTGTAGAAGAACTATGGACAGATTTGCAAAAGCGTTCTGTCCATAGTTACTTTAATTCATGGGGTTGGGTTTCTACATGGTTACTGAGTTTACCTACTCATATTAAAGTTGATTTGCACATTGCTTATTTAGAAGACATACCAGTGGCGGCATTTTTCTTTGGGAAAACAAGCGGAAGAAAATATGGCTTTCTGCCTTTTCGTTCATTGGCTTTGAACGCCACCGCCAACCCCTATTACGATGGACTTTACATTGAATATAATGCAATTTTATATGATTCTTCTATATCATTGAATTTTACTGACATTTTGAATTACATCCGAAGCCTTGAATGGGATGAATTAATTTTGCCGGGTGTTTCAAATCAATTCGTGTTAGATTTTAAGTTATTGAACCACCACGAAAAACCTCATTATTATTTTCTAATAGACCATAACGAAAATGCTTTTTATGTTAATCTACAACAAATACGGGATAGCAAAATAGATATTCTCCAAAATTTAAGCTCAAACCGTCGTAGTCAATTACGGCGCTCGATTAAACAATACGAAGCACAAGCAAAAATTCAAGTAAAAAAGGCTTCGTCAACTTCTGAGGCGGTGGAGATTTTTGAGGGTCTAGTTCAACAGCATCAACATGAATGGAAGAAGCGCGGCTGGCCTGGCGTGTTTTCCAACCCATTCTTTTATCAATTTCATAAAAACCTAATTCAAAATCGTTTTTCAAAAGATGAAATTCAACTCTTGCATATTCACACCACAGAAATGAACATCGGATACATATATTCATTTGTTTATCAAGGCGAAGTTTTGTTTTATCAAAGTGGCTTTAATTATCAACCTGATAATCACTATAGACCAGGTTTAATTTCACATTATTTTGCTATTTTAGATAATCTCCAAAACAATCTGAATGTATATGATTTCTTAGCAGGTGACTCAACCTATAAGCGTGTATTTGCTACTGAAACAAAACCTGTTTATTGGCTTCGACTATACAAGAATAAACCTCGTTATGTTTTTGAGGAAAATATCTTAAGAATAAAAAATAAAATAAAATCCATGCCTTTCATTTTTGACTTTGCAAGAAAAATGAGAGCATTCCTAAACAAGCCTTGAAATTAGAACAAATTTTCTGTTATAATCCCTTTATCAAATTGGCATGTGCCAATACAAAATAAATTGGAGGCAGAAATGGATTTCAGTTCAATAAATTGGATAGCAGTTGTTTTATGTCTTGTTGCCAGCATGGTGATTGGTGGCGTGTGGTTTAGCCCGAAAGTATTTTTTAATACATGGTGGAAAGCCATTGGCAAAACAGAGAAAGACATGCAAGACATGTCTAAAGGAAGTTCTGGGGGTATGATGGCGACTTGGGGTGGAGTGATTGTCTCTTCGTTAATTCAAGCAATCTTCATGGGTTTTATGACCAACGCCATGGGTGCAAACAATTGGTCATCTGGCGCAATGACAGGTTTTTGGTTGTGGCTTGGCTTTTTAGCCCCTGCTAGTTTAACTAACAAACTGTTTGCGGATAGAGTCCCTGCTTGGTTTTATGAAGCAGGCAATCATCTCGTCACATTCATTGTGATGGGCGCAATTCACGGCGCAATGTAAATCTAATTAACCGTCCCGCAGGTTGAATGGGATTAAATAAATTTTTTCTAACAAACCTGCGGGACGTTCATCACATTGCAGTAAAATAAAACAGACGAGTTACTCGTCTGTTTTATTTTGGAGAAATATGATTCGACCCTATAAAGAAGAAGATTTTGAAACGATAGTTAAGTTTTGGTTTGAAGCCGTACAAGTGGCTGAACCAGAATTAGTCAAACGCATGAAATATGAATTTCAAGGTGCAAGAGAATATTTCATAAATGTTATCGTGCCTGAAAATAAAATGTGGGTGTATGAACTTAATGATATGCCAATTGGATTTATCGCAATGCAAAATGAATTTATTGACCGTTTATATGTCAATCCAAAATTTCATCGTCAAGGAATTGGTGAGGCGTTGCTTGAATATGCAAAAACACTTTCACCAAATCATTTGTGGCTGTATACAGACCAAGCCAATAAAATGTCGCGTGCATTTTATGAAAAGAACGGATTTGCCGCCGAAAAATTTGGCGTCAGCCCGCCACCTGAATCTGAACCCGATGTAGAATATCATTGGTACAAAAAATAATATGCGTCCAACATATCTTGAAGTCAATCTCAATCAACTCAAAACAAATCTGCAAAACATTCGCGCACACACCAAAACAAAAATTATCACAATGGTCAAAGCCAATGCTTATGGTCATGGCGTGGATGGTGTTGCTCCATTCATTGAGTCGCATACAGATTATTTCGGCGTGGCATTAGTGGAGGAGGGGATTCATTTAAGAAATCTTGGAATCAAAAAACCGATTTTGGTTGCTGGTGGAATTTTGATTGAACAACTTCCATTTTTTTTTGATTATGACTTAACCCTAACCGCTTCATCACCTGACTTGTTAACTGCTACTGACCATTTGGCATTATCTCGTCGTCAAGCGATTAAAGTCCATTTGAAAATTGATACAGGCATGGAGCGTGTTGGAGTCCACGAATATGAAGCCGAAGAATTTTTAACCCAATCCCTTGCGTGTAGCCAGTTCGCGCAAGTAGAAGGGATTTATACACACTTAGCAAATTCTGAAGTCAATGTCATTGCGAGCGAAGCGAAGCAATCTACAAGTAAGCAAGAGATTGCTTCGGGCAAAGAGCAAGTTCGCCCTCGCAATGACATAAACATTGTTGAATCCAAACTTCAACTCGAACGCTTTCAAGAAGTTTTGCGATTTTATGAAAAAAGAAGTTTGCCAACTCCAATGCGACATGTTTGTAACTCCGGCGGAATTTTGAATCTGCCCAAAGCGCATTTAGATGCTGTTCGCCCGGGTGTTTTGTTTTATGGTGTGTATCCTGCTAGAAACATCGAAAAAAAAATAGATGTAAAACCTGCACTCACATGGAAATCTAAAGTGGCATATAGCAAAATCACACAGCCGGGTCGAAGTATCAGTTATGGGTCACTGTACCAAGTAGAAGAGAGTCCGAAGCGGATTGTGACGATTCCATGTGGCTATGCAGATGGATATTTTCGACGCATGACAAATCAAGCAAGAGTCATCATCAATGGAAAAAAATATCCGCAAGTTGGCAGAATCTGCATGGACCAGTTTATGGTCAATGTGGAAGATGATGATGTGAAAGTTGGCGATGAAGTTATTTTGTTGGGCGATGGAATCACTGCCGAAAATTTTGCGGATTGGACTGGCACGAATGAATATGAAGTGATGACGAACATTAGTGCGCGTGTGCCGCGTGTATATGTAGTGTAAAATAAACGTCCCGCAGGTTGAAGTTAAGTAATTAAATTCTTCTGCTAAACCTGCGGGACGATGATGATTGAGGTGTATGTTGAATTCAAAACTTAGAGATTATTTAATTTTGTTTGGTGTTGCTGGGGTTTCAATTGGCTTAGACCAATGGACGAAAGTATGGGTGCGCGAGAATATTGCCTACGGAAACCAATGGTTGCCAGAATGGTTAAGTTGGTTGAGCCCGTATGCGCGTTTTGTGCATTGGAGTAATTCTGGCGCGGCGTTTGGTATGTTTCAAGATGGCAACCAAGTTTTCAAAGTGTTAGCGTTTATTGTAATTGGGGCAATTATTTACTACTATCCACAAGTGGAAAAAGAAGGCTTCTTGTTAAAACTTGCCATGGGTTTGCAATTAGGTGGCGCAACAGGAAATTTAATTGACCGTTTGTTAAATAATGAAGTGACAGATTTTATTTCTGTCGGTACGTTTCCTGTTTTCAACATTGCTGATGCTTCTATTTCAGTGGGTGTAGTTGTTTTGTTAATCGGCGTATGGATTCAAGAACGTCAAGAAAAAGCCCAAAAGCAATTAGAGAACAGCGAACAATTGTCCGCGAATAGTGAGTAGTGAATAGTGAATAGTGAACGGGTTGAAACTTTTTATTTTGGTGAAGAAGGTTCTGAAAGATTAGATAAATTTTTAGTAACTTGTTTGCCAGAATTTTCACGCGCGCGTTTGCAAGGGTTAATTGCAGATGGTTTTGTTTTGGTGAATAATATTCCTGCAAAAAAATCAGGTCAATTAATTGAAACTGGATTTGAAATTCAGGTTCGCATTCCGCCGCCTGCGCCGAGTGGTTTAACAGGCGAAAATATTCCATTAGATATTGTTTTTGAGAATGATGATTTGATTGTGGTTAACAAGCCTGCTGGAATGGTGGTTCACCCAGCGGCGGGTCATTCTTCGGGGACGCTTGTTCATGCTGTGTTGGGTTATGACCCAGATTTAGAAGGAATCGGCGGCGAAGAACGTCCCGGTCTTGTGCATCGTTTAGATAAAGAAACATCAGGCTTAATTGTGCTTGCAAAAAATGAACAAGCACACAATTGGTTGCAAGACCAATTTCGTTTGCGAACTGTTGAAAAAACATATCTTGCATTGGTAGATGGTAAACCCCCAACACCAGCTGGGCGTGTAGAAGCACATATTGGCAGAGACCCAAATCATAGAAAAAAGATGGCGATTGTTTCAGAAAAAAAAGGACGTGAAGCCGTCAGTGAATATAAAACACTTGAGTCGTTTAAGAACCATACCTTATTAGAGTTTCATCCTTTAACTGGAAGAACTCACCAAATCCGTTTGCATTGTCAATTTTTGGGATGTCCGATTGTTGGCGATTCGGTTTATGGAAAAAAGAATCAAACCGTTGAAATTAATCGTCATTTTTTACATGCGCATCAATTGAAAATAATTTTGCCCAATGAAAAATCCCCACGAACATTTGAAGCAGATTTACCAAATGAATTGAAAACAGCCTTAGAAGAGGTTAGAAGATATGAATGAAGAATATGTAGATTTGCGTTCCGACACCGTCACAAAACCCACACCTGAAATGCGCGAAGTGATGGCAGAAGCTGAGGTAGGTGATGATGTTTATATGGATGACCCAACTGTGAATCAATTGCAAGAAAAAGCCGCTGAGATACTTGGCAAAGAAGAATCTCTTTTTGTTCCATCTGGTACGATGGGAAATTTAATCGCTTTGATGGTACATTGCCAACGCGGTGATGAAGTGATTCTTGGAAATAAATCTCACATTTATTTGAATGAAGCAGGTGGCATGTCTGCTTTGGGTGGGATTCAACCGCGACCTGTGCTGAATCAAAAAGATGGGACATTAGCATTAGATGATATTCACGCTTCGATTCAAAGTGAAGATGTGCATCACACAATTACAAAATTGATTTGTCTTGAAAACACACAGAATGTTTGTGGTGGTGTGCCATTAACTGTGGAATATACAAATCAAGTGGGGAAGATTGCGAAAGAAAATAATTTGTTATTGCATATTGACGGTGCAAGAATCTTTAATGCGGCAACTGCATTAAATGTAGATGTAAAAGATTTGGTTGCTTCTGCTGATTCTGTGATGTTTTGTTTGAGCAAAGGATTAGTTTCACCGATTGGTTCGATGTTGGTTGGAACAGAAAAATTTATTAATCGTGCAAGACATTTGAGAAAAATGTTGGGTGGGGGGATGCGTCAGGTGGGTGTGATTGCTTCGGCTGGATTAATTTCATTAGATAAGATGACGAAGAGGCTGAGTCAAGACCATGCTCGGGCTAAGAAACTGTATGATGGCTTGAAGCAGGTATCGGGTCTAGTATTAGAAGCGGAACCAAAATCCAATATGGTGTTTTTTGATATTCATCCAAATGTTAAACTAACGGATAATCAAATTATTGATGAAGTCAAAAAGTATGGCGTGATTGTAGATTGGGCGTCATCGCGCCGTTTTCGTTTGGTGACTCATTATTGGGTAGATGATGCTGGCGTGGAAAAAACAATTGAGGCGTTTGTGAAAGTGTTAAAGTAATTAATCAGAAACCGCGATAACCTGTGGGTCTTGGATAATTAATTTTTCAAACGCATTTACTATGTTTGGGTCAAATAAAATTCCAGATTGTTCGCGCAAGTAAGCCAATGCTTCTTCTGCTGAAATTTTTTGTCGATAAGGGCGATTGCTGGTTAATGCATCAAAGGCATCAATCACTGAAAACAAACGCGCCAACATTGGAATCTCTTCACCTTTTAATTGACTCGGATATCCTGTGCCATTCCATCTTTCTTGATGATGACGAATGAGCGGAATGGTATCTTCTAAAAATGGAATGCCTTCTACAATTTTTGCACCAATGTCAGGATGCAGTTTCATTAACTTCCATTCTTCGTCATTGAGTTTGTCGGGCTTATGCAAAATCGTATCGCTGATTCCAATTTTTCCAATATCATGCAACAACGAACCGCGTTCTAATACTTTTAATTGCTCATTAGAAAATTTAAGCACTTCACCAAGTTTTACTGCCAAATGACTGACACGAATGCTATGACCTTCTGTTTCACGGTCGCGTGCATCTAATGCGGAAGTTAATGATGCTAAAGTTTGGTCGTATGTTTCTTCAAGTGTGTCATACGCGGCTTTGATTTCAATGGCTTGACGGCGCGATTCTGCTAACAACATAGAACGCTCTAACGCAATTGCGGCTTGATTTACCAACGCCTGCATGTCGTTTGGATTCGTGGCGGGATTATTGGTTTGGTCATCTGGCGATTCCATCCATATCGCACCATAATTTCGGATTGGTGTTTTGATTGGGATACAACTTTGAATACCCGATTGCCCTTTCGAAAAATAGATTAACTGACCTGCATTCATCGCTTCTTTAATTAATTTCATCGGGTGACGTGACCCCTGCACGAGTTCTCCCGCTTCTATTTTTACTTCGGCGGCAATGCTTTCATCAACATTCAATAAAACGATTCCAGTAGTGGTGCTTCTTGAAAGTTTATGAGCCGTTTGAGCAATATCAACTGCGGCTTCTTCTAAGTTTTCGGCTTGAATAATTTGGTTACTCAAACGATACAACAAAGATGTGATTCGTAATGATGAACGCAATTCTTGTTGAAGCCAAGTGCTTTCAAATGCACCTGCGGCTTGAATGGCAAGCAACTCTGCCAAAGATTCGTCATTTTCGGTAAAAAAAACTTCGTTTTGTTTGCCGAATGCAAAAATGGCTCCAATGTTCACTTGATGCCAACGAATCGGAATCGCAATCATGCTTCTCAAGTTTGAATTGTCAATTGTCAAGTGAGATGTGGCAGGATACTTGCGGACATCTCGAATTCTAAATGGCTGTGTGGCTTGAAAAATAATTTGTACCAAACCCGATGAATTGAGAGATTTTTCTAAAGACTCTAACAAATGCGGCGAATTGCCCGATGAAGCACTTTGAATAAAATTTCTTTCTTGCCCTAACTGGATATGAACAAATGTGAATCTTGCTTGTAAGATTTCTCTCGTAACTGAGGCGACATCGCGTGCGGTGGAATTCGGGTCAACGACAGATAAAAACTGACTACCCGATTGAATAAGATGTTTTAACCTTTGATGGTAGCTAGACCTTTCCCACGCACGGATTAATTCCCCTGCAACCGCTTCTGCTAAACCGACGTCAATACTGCTGAAAGCATTTAAATGCTCGTTCGTAAATGCAATCATGCCGTGCACATGACCATTGGATATTAATGGAATCATGACTGCTGATAAACTTTTTTCACCTTCAAACTGAATGTAATCAGGGTCTCTACGTAAATCATTAACAATTTGAGTTTTTCGCTGGCGAAAGGCTCTGCCGATTAATCCAGTAGTAGCACTTTGACGATACCCAGGCGGAGCTAAGTTGATTTTTTCACCCGCCGCGGCAAGCATCATAAATTCTTGGCTTTCCGGTTCATGTACAAATACACATGCCAAAGAACAACTCAATGCACGGTCTAAGGTGTTAACTGCTAATTGTGAAGAAACGGGCTGGTCTAGTTGATTCTCTAGTTGTTGGCTTAGTTCCATCAATAACGTTAACTGGGCATTACGCTTCTTCTCATTGGCAACTTGCTGTGAAAGCACATTTAACTGGTCTGCTTGTGCCGTCAGTTTGATGCGCGTGCCTTCTCTAGAATGAATAAATGGTTTGACGTATTTTCCAAACCTTGTAACCCAAATTGAAAGCGAATCATCTGTATTTTCATCGTCTTTTTCTGTATCGTCTTCGCTTTTATTTAATTCCTTCATCAATCTGTTCATTGTGATAATAATTGTCACCCCTTCAAAATACACTACTGCTGTAAAAATTGTGAAGAATACAAAGGCGGCTTCATGTGCTGTAACCAAGGCGTTATGCTGACCCCCTATCGCTTGGTCTAACACAAATAACAACGCGCTAATAAATATCAACACGGTTAATTCGATAGTGCAGGCAATCATAATGATACGCCGCCCTAGAATATCTCCATCTGGCAATCGGATTTGTTCCCAAGGAATTAAATCGCCAATTAAAATCATTCCAATTAAAACAATTGGCACAATTAAATTTGCACCATACACTGTCGGTACAAAAATAAAGCACCAGGCTATCCATGCTATAGCCTGTAAGCGTAAAATGTATTTCCTATAGTTAGGAAAAATAATTAATACACTTGCGGCAATAAAGGAAAGAATAAAAAATGCGCCCCCCAAATATGGAATGTAGTTTGACCATTTCAAGAGGGTTGTATCTAATTTTGCAACAGCCAGAAAAATACCTGTGGCAAAGCCTGCTAATGCAAAGGTGAAATTTAATATATCAAAGCCGAAGAAGCGTGTTGAAGTGGAAGTAAAAATTAAAACGACTTGCATCAGCGCGGTGAAGAAAAGAATCGTGGCTTCTACCCAAAATCCATTGTTTAAGTACAAAGCGGAAAACAAAATCAAAAGAGCACTGGAAATCCCTTGCGTCAACCGCACATGCCACGTTGACAAATCTAACACGGTTAGGATTTGTAATAGTAATGCGGTTGCAAAACTGGTAATGCCTAAAGCCATTACCAACCAAACGGGCTGATTAGGCGTAATGATGTTTAATAACCTCGGAATCAGCAACAGGCTGACTCCTATCCCGCCTAATAAGAGTGAAGTGAAAGCGTTAAAATTATTTTCTGATGGGTGACGCATTGGGTTAGAGGATAGCATAAGAGAGAAAATTTATCTAGAACGAGTTCTTTTGCACCGAATCTGTAACTCCCCGATACCTAGATTTTTAATTGGGGTAAATAATGCCACTTACAATATTAATAAAAATTTCAAAAAAGACAAGGAAAAATGGCGAGAGTATCGTAATGACCAGCCGATAAAAAATTGTACCTTCAAAGGGCCAATCTGGAGATTTGTTAATTAGCTCAATTGCTTGCTTAATAGAAATGAGGCTTTCCGTTTGTTTAAGATAGGTGCTAGATAAATCTTTTTTGGGGTCTTTGGCGAGGGTGTTGTATAACTTTTCGGCTTCTTCTTGATAGTCTTTGTGCAATTTATCGAGCATGTTATGTTTTATCGTCACCATGCGGCGATGCACCTGCCAAAGTGGTAGAAAAAATGTGATGGGGACTAGGATGAAATACATCACAACATAAAATAAGTATTCGGGCATTGGCACTTCGATAACCAGCGGTTGCAGACCTAGATTTAATCCAATCACAGCGGCAACGCCAATAATCTCTAAAGAAAAACGTTTAACAGAACTAAATACCTCAATTTTGTCAGTATCAAGTGTTAATGGAAATTCTGTGTATTGAAAGAGCTCGGTCAATGCCATGGAGGTAGCAATATGGCGTGTGACAATTATGCCAATCATGCTCATCGCAAGAAAGCGTACACCAAACACGAGGATTATTTGCAACCAATTTATATTTTCCCAAGTGGTGCCATAGAAATTGATAGCATTCAATACCCCAAAACCCGCACTGATGATGCCGATTGCAATTCCAAGTATCCACCAAATTCGTTTGGCGTGCCAAGTTTTAATTTTCTCGTATGGGACTGAGTCTAGGTTTTCTTCTTTGAAAAAGCGCGTTACGCTTTGATAAATTCGTGAAATACTTTTGGGTTGATAGGCATAGTAATACCCTGCCGTTGGAAATACCAAGATAATGTTGATAAGCGTAATTAGGTCGCTGGCAGGAGGAATATTGGAAAAAGTTGGGACAACATACCCATATAAAAAACCTGCAAAGATGAAAAACAAAATCATGCCAAACCATTTCAACTTGAGCACGTTGAAAAATAATGTAGCAAGCGGGTCTGACCCTTGAATATGTTTTGTAGTTAAAGGATTTGCAGGCATAAGGTTATAAAATAGACGGTAAACCATATTATTTCACGGTCCACCGTCTATCGTCTATGGTCTATTCAGACTTATAACTTTTCGCATCCGCAATTGCTTTTTGCACGTTGACTCTTGGCAATAACAACAAGCCCATCACAAAGAAGAATATTAATGAAAGGATGGCAATGCGCAAATCGCCATAAATTTGATTTGCCAAACCAAAAATCAATGGACCAATCCATGATGTGCCACGCTCGCTGATTTCATAAAATGAAAAGAATTCTGCTTCTTTGCCGTTTGGAATCATTTGAGCAAATAAACTTCTGCTAATGGCTTGCGAGCCACCCAACACAATCGCAATAAACGCGCCAAGGATGAAAAATTCAGTTACACGGCTTTCGCCTTTTAAGCCGCCATAGGCATAAATCACCACGCCAGCCCAAATGACAAGGCTAACAATAATCGCTTGCTTGGCACCAATCCATGTGGCGAGTTTGCCCCAGAATAATGCACCAAAGAATGCCATAAATTGAATCATCAAAATCACAGCGGTTAAAGTGGTTTGCTCAATTTCCAAACCACCTTGAATGATTGGCGCGGCGGCGAATGTAGCCGCAACTGCAATCACTGTTTGAATACCATCGTTGTATAAAAAGTATGCCAGCAAAAATTTCAATGTTTCAGGAAAACTTTTTACTTCGCTAAATGTTTTTCGTAATTGTTTGAAACCAATGCTGACATACGTTTCATTAGCAGGTAATGAACGTGCCGCCCGTCTTGAGCGTAACCTTGCCCACGTTAGATATGAAAAACCAATCCACCAAACACCAGCCGAGGCTAAATTGATTCGCACAGCCAAATCCGTTGGCACGCCGAGGTCTTCACTAAAGATGAAGAAGGCTAAGTTCAAAGCGAGTAAAATGCCTCCACCTAAATAACCCATAGCCCACCCGTAGGAAGAGACGCGGTCTCTTTCATCTTCACTGGCAATATCTGGCAAATAAGCATTATAGAAAACAATCGCCGCCCCAAATGCTAAGTTAGCCAGAATATATAAAACACCACCCAGCCACCATAAATCTCCGCTTACAAAAAACAACAAAATTGTAGCAATCGCACCGATGGTTGCAAACAAACGCATCATTACTTTTCTGAGATGCGAATAATCCGCAATTGCACCTAAAATTGGTAAAAATAAAACTTGCATAAATACTGAAAACGAAATGCAGTATGGCAAAAATGAATCAGGTGCAACGGGAATTCCAAAAAATGAAACAGTTTGTGTGCCTGCCGCTTCTGCCGCGCTTCTTGCTAAACTGGCAACATACGGACCTAAAAATACAGTCCCCACTGTTGTGCTAAAGGCTGAGTTTGCCCAATCGTACATTGCCCAGCCAAAAATTTCCTTCCTGTCGTTCACCATCACTTCCGCGCTTTGCGATGCCATAGCTCCTCCGAGTATTTGAAATGGATAATAACAAGAACACGCGAAAGTATAACGGAGTTTCGTTATTTGATGTAAAGGGGATGTTAATTCTTTATCGCCTCTTTCTTGACCTTCAACCTGCTACACGCTACAATGCTTTTTTCTAATCCCAAACCATGTCGTTGCGAGGAGGGTGCTCTTCTCGACGAAGCAACCTTATGATTGTGTTGGAGATTGCTTCGCCACGAAGACTAAGAACGTGGCTCGCAATGACATAACGAGATGATATGTTTGAAAACCTAACTGGACGATTAAACCAAATCTTTGATAAATTACGCAAGCGCGGAAAACTCAGCGAAGCGGATGTAGATGCCGCCATGAAAGAAGTACGTTTGGCATTGCTAGAAGCCGATGTGCATTTTAGCGTGGTCAAAAATTTTATTGCCAAAGTGCGTGAACGTGCTGTTGGAGCAGAAGTATCCAAAGCATTAAACCCTGGTCAGCAAGTTATTAAGATAGTTAATGAAGAATTGATAGCCACATTAGGTGAACCTGCACCTTTGAATCTGACAGGTCCAAAACCAAGAGTTGTGATGATGGTTGGCTTGCAAGGTGCTGGTAAAACAACTGCATCAGGTAAATTGGCACGTTTGATGAAATCGAAAGGGGAAAGGGTTTTACTCGTTGCAGGTGACCCATATCGTCCTGCCGCAGTCAAGCAACTGCAACAACTTGGTGAACGGCTTGACGTCGAAGTTGAAGCGGATACATCTCTCACACCTCCACAACTTGCCAAACGCGCCGTCGAAAAAGCAGATAAAGGTGGCTATAGTCTTGTGATTGTGGATACTGCTGGGCGTTCACAAATGGATGAAGATTTGATGGATGAATTGCGTGCTATTTCGGCTGGGACAAATCCAGTAGATATTTTGTTAGTGATTGACTCAATGATTGGTCAAGAAGCTTTGAACATTGCACAAGGTTTTAAATCCGCAATTAATTTGACAGGGCTTGTGCTGACAAAAATGGACGGCGATTCACGTGGTGGTGCGGCAATTTCAATTCGCTCTGTTACTGGTGTGCCGATTAAATTTATCGGTACAGGTGAAAAGTTAGATGCCTTAGAAAGTTATGACCCATCGCGTTTGTCATCGCGCATTTTGGGCATGGGTGACATGATTGGCTTGATTGAAAAAGCCGAAGCCGCTTACGATGCTCAGACGATGGAAAAGCAAGCCAAGAAAATGATGAAAGGTGAATTTTCTTTGGAAGATTGGCTTGACCAAATGAAGCAAATGAAAAAGATGGGTCCGCTTTCTCAAATTATGGATATGTTGCCCGGGCAAATGGGTCAAGCCGCCAGAAATGTTGACCCAACATTAGTTGAAAAATCTTTCAAACAATCCGAAGCGATTATTAACTCCATGACATTGAAAGAACGCCGCGACCCTGATTTATTAAATGCCTCTCGTAGAAGAAGAATCGCATCGGGTGCAGGTATGGAAGTGCAGGATGTGAATAAGTTAATCAAACAATTCCGCGAAGCACAAAAGATGATGAAGATGATTCAAAAGACAGGTGGTAAGGGGTTGGGGAGAATGTTTGGGTAATAAGCAATGCAAATTTTTAATATCATCCTTTCTTTTTTTATCAGCATTCTTCCACTAAATATTTTGCGCACATTCGGTTATCAACTGCTTGGCTATAAAATCACCAAATCAAAAATTGGTTTTGGAACGCTAATTGCTGTTGATGGTTTTGTTATTAGCCATTCTAAAATTGGATGGTTTAATCTGTTCGTTGGACCGATGAAAGTTTCAATTTCTGAAAATGTTTCAATTAGGCATCAAAACAAATTCATTTGCGGGTATTGGGTTTTGCAAAACCAATATCAAAAATTTAATTATTCACGCAGATTGCAAATTGAACAATCGGCATTAATTACGTCCAATCATTATTTTGATATTGTCGGAACTTTTATTCTCGGCGAAAGGTCTTGGATTGCAGGAATTGAATCTCAATTTTGGACGCATGGCGCAGGCGCGCAAAATCGCACAATAAAAATAGGAAGTGATTGTTATATCGGAAGTGCGGTTCGTTTTGCTCCAAACACATCTATTGGAAACAATTCATTGGTGGCATTGGGTAGTGTAGTAACCAATCAATTTCAAGATGAAAATGTATTAATCGGTGGTGTGCCTGCACAAGTTCTTAAAGAAAACTATAACTGGAAAACGGATGTTGACTAATGCCAACTCAAGAAGAAATTTACAAAACCGAAGGTGATAAATACGAAGCCTTGATTGCCAGAGAAGATTATCAAGGAAATATTCTCAAAGCTTTGACTGAGATTACAGATGTAGAAAACTGGTATGTTGAGCCTGTCGAAACACGCCTCGTCCTTGACCTCGGAGCGGGTACTGGGCGTTTGACCTGTTTACTCGCCCCAATCGTTGACTCGATTCACGCTTTTGACATTTCAGAAGAAATGTTACGAGTCTGTCGTGAAAAATTATTGAAGATGAATGTATCCAACTGGAAAATTGATGTTGCAGACCATCGCCAATTACCAATTACGAATTACTATGCCGATTTAGTTGTTTCAGGTTGGAGTGTCAGTTATCTCGCAGTTTGGAATAAAGATTCATGGAGAAGCGAATTAGAGAATTGGTTAACGGAAATGAAACGTGTATTAAAACCGAACAGCCATATCGTCTTATTTGAATCGTTGGGAACAGGGAATGAATCTCCAATAAAATTGGAACACCTCAAAGATTTTTATGTTTGGCTTGATGAAGTCAGATTCCAAAATAAAGTTATCAGAACAGATTATAAATTTAAGTCGATTGAAGAAGCAGAAGAATTATCCCGTTTTTTCTTTGGCGATGAGTTGGGAAATAAAGTCAGGCAAAACAATTGGGTTATTTTGCCTGAGTGTACGGGGGTGTGGTGGTTGAAGGTGTAAATTATGTCACCCTGAGCGATAGCGAAGGGTCTCTGCCGTTAGAGTAGAGATTCTTCGCCACAAAGAACAAGAGCGTGGCTCAGAATGACATAATAAAATTTATTCTTGCACTTTAAATTTATTCTTTAATGCCATTACCAAACCAATTAAAATTAACACAATACTCACCACAGCAAATAACCATTTGATTGTAGTGAAAACAAATAACGTCCAGCCGAGAATGACAGGTGTAGAAGGGAAAATGGAAAGCAGTGTAACAATGTTGAGGTTTTCTAACATATCAAACACGAAAGCAAACACTGGGGCAACATTCCATTTTCGCATATTGCTGTTGGGTGCAAAACCGCGTTTGAACAACCATGAAATCAATAAACCAAATGCAAGTGTGTAAACAATGGGATACGCAATATCAGCAGTGAGTTCGACAGTGCGATAAAACATGCGAGTCGAGTCGCCATACATTTCTATCATGTTGAAAATTTTGTCGGGTGTGGCGAAAATCATTAAGTCAAGCGGTTGTTCTAAGCCTGTGCCGCTTTTCATTAATCTGCCCATGAGTGGCATGACAAAACCTGCAAAGAACATATCTAATGCCACGAACAAAAGTACAATCCAGCCGTTTGCCCATTTGTAAAACTTTTCTGAAATATTGTTTAGCATGATGCCTCCGATGTTTTATTATGTCATTCTGCCTGCACCGTGCGCATGCACGCGTGAACCACGCTCTTGTTCTTTGTGGCGAAGAATCTCTACGATTATGGTAGAGACCCTTCGTTTCACTCAGGGTGACATGATAGAAAACACGCCACTTGAAAACAGGTGACGTGTTTTCTATGAGACTTAAGTACTGCGATATTTATATCGCCTGTAAAGCGCAAGATAAATACCACAAGGGTATGATGTCTTGCGGTACTATTCTATCTATTTCATCAAAGCCTCACCGCCTGTAAACGCATCTTCGACGCGAGATTTGTGCTCGCCATGCATGGGCATGGATTCCATTTCTGCTAAAGAAAAATATCCAAACGCTGTGGTTTCGTTGCTTAAAGATAATTCGCCTGAAATAATTTCTGCTTCAAAACTCAGCACCACCATAAAAACTTTTGTGCCATCGTTGTAAATTACAAGTTGGTCTGGATTTGAGTAAACGCCAATTAATCGTTTGGCTTTTACTTTTAAACTTGTTTCTTCAAAAACTTCTCGTTCACATGCTTCAGCCGCAGATTCGCCTGCATCCATCGCGCCACCGGGTAAACACCAACGTCCATTGTCTGTGCGTTGAGTCAATAAAACTTTTTCATGTTTTGAATCAAAGATGACAGCACAACATCCAATGCGCAGTTGTCCTTGTTTGCCGAGGCGATTTCCGAATAATACTTGTGACATTTTTTGTTAAACACAAAGGACACGAAGTACACAAAGGAATTAATTTTTTAACCTTCGTGTCCGTTGTGTCCTTTGTGTTAAAAGATTTTACTTAATAAAAGTGCCATTTCGCAGTTCACGAATTGTTTCTTCAATTTCTTCTTTGGTATTCATGACGAAAGGTCCGTATGGGAAGATGGGTTCTTTGAATGGTTCACCTGAGATTAACATGAATCGAACACCCGCTTCACTCTTGACTTCAATTTGGTCGCCGTCATTTTGAAATACAACCATGCTGACAGATTCTACAGCTTGATCTGCAAATTCACCTGTGCCATTGAATACATATGCTAATGCAGTCTGACTGTTTGGGACATTGACCATGAATCGGGAACCAGCACTCAACTCGACATCCATGTAAAGAGGCGATGCGGCAATTTCAGTCACGGGTCCGCGGATTCCATCAATTTCTCCTGCCACGAGTCGAATCTTGACTCCATCTTTTTCTATGACAGGAATTGTGCCCGCACTGATTTCTTGATAACGAGGTTGACTCATTTTTTGGGCAGAGGGAAGATTGACCCAAAGTTGAAAACCGAGATTGTTTCCGTTGGCACTGCGTTGTGGCATTTCTTCATGCAAAATTCCACGACCACTGGTCATCCATTGCACATCACCTTCGGCGATGGTGCCCATGTTGCCGAGACTATCACGATGGCGGACAGTGCCTTCGAGCATGTAGGTGACAGTTTCGATGCCACGATGTGGGTGCGTGGGAAAACCTTTGATTGGACCTTCAATGGGGTTGTTGAATGCGAAATGGTCGAAGAGCAAAAACGGGTCAAATTTGTTGCTAATGTGTGGACCGAATGAACGACGAAGCAATACGCCCGCGCCTTCGATTACGAGATTTGGTTCGATTATGTGGGAAATGGTTCTGTTTGTCATGTGGTTTGGACGATTTATAGATTTGGTTTATTACAAGGTGTTAATAAAATTCTGTTATTGAATAATATTATTTCCATGAAGCAGTTACATCAAATTCGACTAAATCTTTTTTTGAATTTCTTTTTCTTATGGGTTGTGCTTTAATATTTGAAAACCCTAGTTTTTTTAGCATTTCTGCATATATTAATTCTGCTGAGACAAGGTTTCCGTAAAAAGTTGAATTTCCTACAATATAGTGTACCTGTGCGTGTGAAGATAAAATATTGGGCAACCCCTTAAAATGCGACCACATATCTTGAAAATATTTTTCTACATATTGTGATAACAATTTACCATTTTTGTTATCGTTTTGTGAAATTTTTTCAATAACGCTATCAAGATTTTGGCTCTTAAAATAATTAGTTGGACGTTCCCAATCGGTTAAGCGACTGGTAGCAATGCCCCAAGTTCCACCAATAGCTTGCCAATCTAATTCTCCAGCATCTCTTCCATTTAATAGATAGCCAAGCCAATACATGTAGGGTCTAAGTTCGCGGATATAGGACATCCTATTTACGTAAGGCGGTGAAGTTATAACTAAGTCAAATTTTTCTTTGATGAAATTCCCAATTTCTGTTGCATCAGCGTATATCACTTTTGCATTTTCAAGTGGATTGTCTTCTGCGCCGCTTAGAACAAAATGGATATTTTGAGAAAATTGCTCTAGTTTATCTTCTTCAAATTCTAATTCAAGTTGTTGACTGTTTTTGAAAGACATAGATTGGTGATTAAAGGCGGCATTTGATAATTGAATCAAGGAACGACAAAAACCAACTTGTAAAAGTGTTTGTTCAGCGGAATTTTCTGGCACCGTTTTTTTGATGGAAGCCAAAAGAAGTTGCAAGAAATGTAAAGTATCTGGTTTCCACCATCTTTCTATGTTATGAATTGGTGGTGAAGCGAGCGGCTCAATTTTCTGTTTTTTAACTAAATCAATAACTGTTTTGCAAGCCTCTTTTGTATTCTCAATTTCTTGATTTGTATAAATTCTTGTTTTTGCTTTTGCTAGCCATAACAAAAATGGATTAATATCAGTCGTTACGCTTTTGTTTCCAAAATAAGCGGCTGTTAAGGCAGTTGTGCCTGTGCCACAAAATGGGTCAAATACAAAAGTTGATTTAGGTTGGTTTGAAATAATTTCTTCTACAATTTTGAGTGAATAGGCAGGGGTTAATCTTAACCAGCCATGCCTGCCTGTTTTTGCATTATGACGATAGGTATAATCTGCACGTTGTTTTAGGGGGATTGCTTCTTGCAAGAATGCCATTATTTTCCACCTGCAGTTAACAAAGTTTTCAAGACTGTGTTAATTTCTGATTTTATCTTTTTGCTGTTTCTCTTAAAAAATGATGCAAGGTCATATCCGATTATGTCTCGCATGAAGTCGTATGTAGAAATAAGAGGATTGTTTAATCCTTCTACTCCTGTGAGAACAACCCATTTCTCATGTTTATACCTTAACAAAATACCCTCATCAATTTGTTGAGAGAATATTACAGCGCAAGGCATATAAGCATTTGTATAGGCTGTGGCGGCATTTGCAATATCTGCATTTTGGCGTTTTGAGTCTTTGCTTTTGTAGCCTTGCCTTACTTCAAAAACTGTTCCAGTTAATGTTGCAAAAACTTTTGAATTTATATCCATCCCCTGTGCAGATTGTTTCATCCAATCGTGAAATAATCTACGGTGATTGGTATTTTTAATTTTTTCAAGTGATATGCGACCATCCAAATAAAACGTTCTTGATTTTCCACCTGATGTTTGGATGTCGTAAGACCATTTCACATCACTACTTGAGAGCTCAAACGCATCTCTAATAATTGTCCTAAAAAGTCTCTCACAGCCTATTCCAAGTTGCCTATATACGCTTGTTATACCACCAGCCGCTTTATGGGCGGCATACATCATAGGGTTATTCAAACCAATCCAGTTGTAAAAAGAATCATTTTTATATAAGCGTTGAAACTCAGTTAGTGTTAAACCGTCTCCACCCCCTTGACCAAACTTTGGTTTGTAATTAGCGCAGGTTCTAATTGGTTCTAATATTAATTCTAAATATGAATTTTCTTTTGATTTCAAATATCTCTCCAATATTTGGATTATAGCATTTATTAATTTATTCCAAAACTACTATCCCTTCCACATCGGGCGGATTTTTTCTTTCTCCTTGTCAATTTCTTTGCCGACAATTCTTTCCCATAATAAGAAGCCTGCATATTTTTCCACTTTGCGAGTTGGCACTTGAAAATCGGTCAGTGGTTTTGTGGTACTTTCATTTGGGATTAAAAATGACCACATGTGTAATCTGCCTTTGTCATCTTCGGTGAGAATGGATTTAAAAAAAGCATGCGGAATCGGTAAAGTATTTTCTTTGTCATTGAGTGGATTGATAGTCATAATCGGTGTATCGAAAAGGAAAATGGGTCCGCAGATAACATAGGTTTCAAATATTTCTTTTTTATCATCTAATACACGTACGGCATCCTCTAAATTTTTCCATATTCCCCGATTAAATTTTGGATGTTGTGGTGCCATGTTAGAAAGTAAAAATGTCTCACTATTTTGTAAATCACTTTCAAATTGATTAGCACTCGCCACCAAGTGACCACGGTCAAAGCCTGAGCCTTCGTAGTGAACAAGGTCAGCGCGAAAGCGTTCAGGAATGCGAAAGTCTGCGCGGAAGTTATCTGCTCTTTGCACGTCTGTTTTATTTGGGTCAACAATTTCTAACGCCCATTTTGCCTGACGAAAATAATACGAATATCCAATGGTGTAATGCCGATTGATGAGGACTTGGTCAGCCGCGGGCATGCCATAACGCGTTTCACTTTTTAAGCCAGCTTGGTCGAACATGGGAATCTCCTTGTTGATTGTCGGCTGTTAAGTTATTGTTTTATTACCTATAATACTTTTTGACCAACAACTCTAACTTCTTCATCGTTTCCACTGGAATGGCTTTTGGATTAGTAATCAACGCCGAAGATAGTGCATTTTCGCAATTACATTTTCTTTTTGGTATATCTTTTACCAAATTGCGAATTGCAGATTGGGCGATTTCTGTGTTTTTATTTAGAGTTTGAATCACCATGTCAACAGTCACAGGCGATTCGCTGACATGCCAAACATCATAGTCGGTGACGTGTGCCATGACGGCGTAGCACATCTCGGCTTCTTTGGCTAAGAAAGCTTCGGGCGAAGCCGTCATGCCGATGATGGACATCTTCCATGAACGATATAAATTTGATTCGGCTTTGGTCGAAAAGCGCGGACCTTCAATAGTGATAAATGTTCCCCCGCGATGCACAACTGCCCCCGTAGGTTGAAGCGCTGCTTCTACATGATTTGATAAGTCTTCACAAAATGGGTCAGCCACACTGATGTGCGCTACAAATCCATCACCAAAAAAAGAACGTCTTCTATCTTTTGTAAAATCAAAAAGATTATCTGGAATAACAATATGCCCGGGCGCGTAGTCTTCACGCAAAGAGCCACACGCACTAATGCTGATGATTCTTTCCACGCCTAAAGATTTGAATGCATAAATATTTGCTAGATAAGGAACTTCGGTAGGTGTGATGTAATGACCTATGCCATGCCGTGCTAAAAAGGCTACCCGTTTGCCTTCTAATGTGCCAATGGTAATTGGTGAACTTGGTTTCCCAAAAGGTGTATCTACTGAAATTTCTTCAGTATTTTCTAACCCTTTCATATTATATAAACCAGAACCACCGATGATTGCGATAGTTGCTTTTGTCATGTTATTTTTTTACTCTCTGTGTGGGTTCGATGATGACATTTTCAGAAAGGCTAATGGTAAGACGAATATTGCCGCACATAATTTCATCGCCTGATGTTATCACGGTTGGCATAGAAATTGGAGTGTTATTCAAAAATGTTCCGTTGGTTGAGGCGAGGTCTTCTAACCACCATTGCCCGTGATGATAAACCAATTGTGCATGGCGCGCAGAGACTCTGTCGTCTAATAATGGAATATCACTGCCGGGGTCACGCCCTAAGATGATTTCTGGTTGAGCAAAATGTCTTAAGGATGCACTTCCGCTTCCTTGTCTGACCATCAAACTGATTCCTGGAACTCGGCGATTTGCTAAGGTGAAGCCTTGCCTTTGCACTTCACGGTACAAAGAATATAACGCCCATGCTAGAAAAGCATATAAAGCAATTGCGGTTAATATTCGCAATGCCAATACAATCGAAGCACTCATTTTTTAGGAAGTTTGGCGGTGGAATGTTCTTTCAAAATAGCGGTGGGTCTATCTACACTGGCGTTTTGAAACGGACTGGTATCTTTCAAATCAGGTCGTGGAGGTGGGTTGTCTTGTCCAAAAATTAAAGCCACACCAGCAAGGGAAATCACATCGCCCGGATACAAAACACTTTGGCTCGTGCGTTGACCATTCACAAAAGTTCCGCCTGTTGAGTTTAAGTCAAACACTACAAAACGCCCTTTAATAGAACGTAATTGAGCATGGTTGCGCGAAACACGCGGGTCATCAATGATTAATTGATTATCCAGCCTGCGCCCAATATTGACCACATTGGTTGTGAGCGGAAATACTTTCACGCCTTCTACAATCAAGAAGGCGTTTTCTGGAATGCGTTCATTATCTTCTTGATTTTCACTTTCTACTGGTGATGGAGTTGCGTTTGTTTCTGACATAGCCTCTACCCTATGCGACGCTACCACCTCAGCGTCATTGAGTGGAATTTTCTCGTCTGTGGAAATAGTCACTGTGGGTGCTATTGTAAAGCGCAAGCCTGCTTCCTGTGCTACAGACATCACAGAATGCAATACTACTGCAAGTAATTTTTGGTTTTGCCAGTCTTTTGCGGTTTCTGGGTGCAAAATTAATGTAAAAACATCGGGGGCAGTGGAAGAGTAAGCGGTTGTGAGGGTATTGTGCTGAATAGCGGCGGCTAATTTTTGGATAATGACATCTTCAATTTTTCGCCCAGGCAGTACACTTAGCAAATCCACTTCAATTAAATGTTGAAGCCGTGCTTCTAGCTCTTTCAAATTCATAAAAAATCGCACCTAGTGAGATTATAGAGCGTGCGCGGTAATTATGCAAGCCTGTAATTTGTTTTTTTTCTTTTACAATGAGCTTTTACAATTCGGGCAAGTTTTTGTTCCCACCTTCACAACAAACCCGCAGTTTTTACAAGTATTTGGTTGCATTAGTCCCATTGGTGCACCACACGCCACACAGGATGGGTCGCCGACTTTATTGGCAACATGACAATATTCACAAGTAGTGCGTTTTAAATTTTCAGAAAGTTCAGCCGAAGCACCCGCCGCCCGTGCCGCTTTTGAAATCACTTGCCAAACTTTTTCACGCAACGTTAAATTTTCAATGTCTTGGGCAATATCATCTAAACGCCCTAACAAACTAAACGGATTTTTCAAAGCGGATAAGGCACTCACACCCAAACTCGCCGCCACGCCTAACCAAGCCTGCTGACCAAACTCAATCATTACGCCTTCATCAATAGTTTGAATCGTCACAGTCATCGCTGTCTGCCCGCCAGACATTGCATCCGGGCGTGTACTAACTTGCACAACGAGTCTATCTTTTTGACCCAACGTCTGCGCGCGAAAATTACCTTGATTAAATTCACCTAAGATTGCATGAGCAATGTCTAATGGTTTTATGTTTCCGTGAAAGATTCTACGTTCCATAACTCGATTATAATGCCTTTACAATTTTTATTTGGAAATACATACGAAATGACGCGACTCAAGTTTCAACCTTACCAACTGATTTTAATTTTTATAACACTGACTGGATTTTTATCCGCTTCAAACCTGACCTTCGTCTTGGCTCAAGAACCCACGCAGACTCCTGCGCCTACAAATGGTTTATTCATTACAGTTATCACCGATGAACCGCAAATTAATGTCCGTTTAGGTCCAAGTTCTACAGTCTACCCAGTTGTTGGGATTTTGCTACAAGGTGCTATTGCTCCAGCCTTGGGCAGGTCACAAGGTGGTGATTGGATTCAAATTGAATTTCCAGCTGCACCTGATGGAGTTGGCTGGGTATATTCTCCACTCGTACAAGTATCGCCGCCCGGCAACTTAAACATCGTTCCGCCTCCACCTACACCTTTGGGTCCTGCTACTTCCACTATTGACCCAACCCTTGCGGCTCAGTTTGTTGTTGAACCAACTAGCACACGTTTGCCAACTTTTACACCGCATCCATCTATAACACCCATTGCTACGTTTGCATCAACTGCATCTTCGATAAATGATTCAGTTCCATTAGCAACTATCATCATTGCTTTTGCAGTTTTAGGCTTTATCGGTTTTTTGCTTTCTCTCATCCGAAGATAAAATGCGCAAACAAAAAATATTTTTTTTTATTTCTTTTGTTTTTATATTTATAGGGTTGGGTACGATTTTTCCATTATCTCCCTATGCCAATGTTTTGGCACAACAACCCACAGGTTCTATCCCTACAGTAACAGGTACAGAAACAGGCAGAATTGTACGTGTGCGTATTGACCAAAGTAATGAACTTGTGCCTGTGTATGCAGGTCCGAGTGCTTCGTTGTATCCGCAGGTTGGTGTAATTTTAATGGGACAAGAACTTCCAGCATACGGTGTTTCTCAAGATGGTGAGTATATCCAAATTTATTATCCTGGAATTCCAGAGTCTGTGGCTTGGGTGTATGGTGTATATGTAGAAACTATCAAGTTTGGAGATTTGCCTGTTTTGCTCGCTCCGAGTACACCTACACTTGCTTCTACACCTACGCTTGACCCTACACTTGCCGCCGCATTTATTGACCCTGTGACCCCGACTCGTTTGCCAACGTTTACACCTGCACCTGATATTGTTGTGTCAACTTTTTTGCCTGAAGAGGAAGTAAATCGAGTGCCGACAGGTTTACTGATTTTGAGTTTAGGATTTATTGGTGGTTTTGGGGTTTTGATTTCTTTCTTACGTGGAAGATAATGTCTCTGAAACAGAATCAAGTATCCCCTTAGAAATGAGGCGAAAAAAAAGAGAGTAGTTTTCACTACTCTCTAATCTCTATTTATCTAATCTCTTAGTTATGACATCCGCATGAGCCATCACCACACCCGCCAGAACTGGCTTGGCTATCGTGCCCGCCACAGGCACAACTACCTTCTTTTTTGGCATTGGGGCTATCTACTGCAAAGCCTGCACCACGTTGTGGGTCGTTGACGAAATCAACAGTGGCGTTGCGCAAGTAATCAATAGATACCTCGTCTACAACAACTTTGACACCATTGGATTCAAAAGTTGTATCCACATCACGAAAGTTGTTATCCAGTGCCATGCCGAAGTTTACGCCACAGCAACCACCACCTGCAACATAAACGCGCAAGGCGTAGCCATCGAGATTGCGTTGAGTGAGGATATCTTTAACAGCTTGTGTTGCGGCTGGAGTTAATGTAAAAAGTTGGGTTTCAATTTCTTGGAGCATTCTTTCTCCTTATCAAATAGATAAATTTTGATACATATTATCAGGTTTGGTTGGGGCTGTCAAACTTGGGGAGTGACAAAAAGGGTAGGTAAGCCTCAGAGCGCACAGAGTTCACTGAGTTTTTTTGGAGATTTTCTCAAAGGCTCTGTGTTCTCAGTGGCTAAGAAAATTTTTGTTACTCATTTCTTGACACATTCACCTTGCGCCTGTAAAATCCGTCTGCTTTTCTGGGCGAAAGCCCAGATAATTTTTTCCAAAGAAGGGAATACCTTATTATGTACGCTATGCAAGGATTATCTTTTGTAGAACAGGTTGCCATTTGGGCTGTGTTTTTTGTAGCAGTCGGCAGTTTGTTCTACGCTTTTTATCTGCGTTCTTTAATTTTACAAAAAGATAAAGGCACAGAAAAAATGCAAGAAGTATGGGGTGCGATTCGGGATGGGGCAGATGCTTATTTGACAAGTCAGTCAAAAAGTATTTTCCCGCTCATTGCTGTATTGACAGTTGTTTTATTTGCTTCGGTGTATGTAGTACCGCCGACTCCAGAAGCACTTGAACAATTTAGCCAATATGATGATGCGACTGTTACATTAATCATTGGTTTTGCACGCGCCATTGCGTTTGTGATGGGTGCGTTTGCATCTATGATGGTGGGTCAATATGGCATGCGGATTGCAGTAGAGGCCAATGTACGTGTTGCTTCGGCTTCTAAACGCTCTTTCGGCGAATCATTAGATATTGCTTACCGTGCTGGTTCTGTAACTGGTATGCTCACCAATGGTTTAGGCTTGCTTGGTGGGGCAGTTATTTTCATGGTCATGGGTATCGCCGCGCCAGATGCTTTATTAGGCTTTGGTTTCGGTGGAACTTTGCTCGCACTCTTTATGCGTGTGGGTGGTGGTATCTTCACCAAAGCGGCAGATGTCGGCGCAGACTTGGTTGGGAAAGTAGAAGCAGGTATCCCTGAGGATGACCCGCGTAATCCAGCAGTAATCGCTGACCTCGTTGGTGATAATGTTGGTGATTGTGCAGGTATGGCGGCGGATATCTTCGAATCATCCGAGGTGACAATTGTTTCCAGTTTGATTCTTGGTCTTGCTTTGTGGCATGCAACAGGCGGGCAACAATTTGAATGGATTATCTTCCCATTGGTTGTGCGTGGTATTGGTGTGCTTGCTTCCATGTTTGGTACAAACTTCGTTAAGAGTGGACAAAATAGCAAAAGTGGCAATGCAATGAAAGCCATCTTTAATGGTTTGATTGCTTCTGCTGTTTTTTCTACAGTTTTGTTCACTGCCGCTGGTTATGTGTACTTACAAGAAATTGCTGGTGGTTGGTGGAGAATCCCTGCCGCAGTATTTATTGGTGTAGTGCTTGCCATTGTGATTGACCGTCTCACTGATTATTTCACCGGTTCAGATGCCCCACCCGTTGAAGAAATTAAAAAATCAGCAGATACTGGTCCCGCCACTTTAATTTTGAGTGGCATCTCTAGTGGTTTTGAATCTTCTGTATGGTCAGTGATTGTGATTGCTGTAACCATTCTTTCATCCATTTTCTTGTTTGGTGAATTTGGTGCCACTTATGTTTTATACGGCGTTGCAATGACTGGTATCGGCATGTTGACTTTGACTGGTAACATCGTGGCTATGGATTCATTTGGTCCTATTTCAGATAATGCCAATGGCATTGGTGAAATGGCATGGTCTGGCAAAACAGATAAAGCCACCAAAGATGCTCAAAAAATTATGGCAGACCTTGATGCAGTGGGTAACACCACCAAAGCCATTACCAAAGGCGTTGCAATTGGTTCTGCTGTAATTGCGGCTGTTTCATTGTTTGGTTCATTCCTTGTGGATGTTTCTCGCGCTCAAGTAAGTTTGGGTGTTTCTGCCGACCAATTAATTTCTGCTGTTGGTATCCGTGTAGATGACCCGCGTGTTTTTGTCGGTATGTTAATTGGTGGCGCCTTACCGTGGTTGTTCTCATCCTTTGCAATTCAAGCAGTTACTCGTGCCGCTTCTTTAATTGTGTTAGAAGTTCGCCGTCAATTCAAATTGGGTGTGTTAGATGGTAAAGTGAAACCTGATTACAAACAAGCAGTTAATATTTCTACCACTGCCGCTCAAAAAGAATTGGTCACATTGGCGTTGCTTGGTGTAATTACCCCAATTCTTATTGGTCTTACACTTCAAGTGGAAGCGCTCGGTGGTTTTCTTGCGGGTATCATCGTCTCTGGTCAATTGTTGGCTGTGTTCCTCAACAACTCTGGTGGTGCATGGGATAATGCCAAGAAATTAATCGAAGACGAACCCAAAGACCCCAAGAAAAATCTTGGCAAAGGTTCAGAACGTCACAAAGCAGGTGTAGTAGGTGATACCGTTGGTGACCCATTCAAAGATACCGCTGGTCCTGCTCTCAACCCGATGATTAAAGTTGTGAATCTCGTGGCTGTGATTATTGCCCCGATAGTTGTGCAATACGAATCAGGCGCTTCACTCGTAGTTTGGGCTGTTTCAATCGCCCTCATCGGAGTCCTAGCCTGGGCAGTCATGCGCTCCAAAGCCCCCGCCGAATCCATGACGGCTGAAATTGGTGGTAGTAAGAAAAGCAAGAAGAAGTAAAAAATATATGAAACAGAACCCGCTTCCAGTCAAATTTGGAAGCGGGTTTTTATCTTATGGAAGCAATTGCACTTCTAAAATATTTTTATTATTTTTTCTACAGTTGTATTCAGATTCAATAGGAGGGTTGGTAAGGTGAATTTTATATGCAGCAACAGCCTCAGAATTAACTGTATCAAGTCTTTCAAGTTTTATCCATTCTGGCGTGTTTTCGGAACTGGGAATAAAACCAAGTTGTAAGTGACGAGTGGTGTAATCAAATTCATAAGCAATGTAGCTATAACCTTGTCGTATTACTTCTTCCCAAAAAGAATTTGTATTTTTCTGTGCAGATTGCTTTAATAATGTGTAATCTGTATGTTTTGAAGAACATACAAATAAATCGTTTCTTAAATAATAACGATAAGCACTTAGAGATAAAACCCTCTCGTTAGGCAAAGCAGATTCGTTAATAGCGATTAAGGATTCACAAAGTATATAATCTTTACATTGTGGGTTTTTGTTTTGGTCAACAGGGGAGTAGGTAACCGTTGAAATAATTAATGTTCGGATGATAATAAAAAATAAAAGAATAAAAATTAATGCTTGTTTTACAAACATAAAGAATTTATCCTCATTTTCTAAAGTAGTAGAGATAATTTGTGCCGCGGGAATAAATAAAACAAACCAAAGAAAAAATACATATCTAAGCTCAACGACTGTGAAGAATAAGAAAATCCAAAGTAATAGTGTAATACATGAAGAAATGGTTAATGTTTTAGTTTCTGGTGAAAAATTAATCTTGTTGCGAATTGTTGATAAAAAGATAAAAGGCACAAAGCCAATTACAAGTGGCGATATATTTCCTAAACTTTGAGGTGTATTTCTAAATGTAGCCGCCAATGGATACAAAAGACGAAGGGTAAGTATTTCTTCTGGCTTATTATCCCAAGGTCCTGTGGCGGGGTTGATATTTGAAAGGCTATTCAAAAAAGCCAGAGGATGTTCTTGTATCATCCAGTTTGCAAAAAGATGAAAGATGCCAATTGGAATTGCACTTAACCCAATCCAAAATAGTGGGGTAATAAAAATTTTTAAACTATGGCGATTTAATCCATTTTGTAAAATTGTCTTTTGAAAATAGAACAAGAAAATGAAAACAGTAAACAAGAATGCATTATATGGACGACCAATAATAGACATGCCCGCTAGAAAGCCGATTAGCAAATATCCTTTTTTTGTTTCACTAGCCGTTAGCCAATAAATGACAGAAATTGAAATAGCAGAATTAATCAAATCAACTTTGCCATCACCAAGTAAATCAACAAATGCAGTGGAAGTTAACAATATAGTTGTTAAAATCGGCTGTGCTTTTTGTGAAATATTAAGCTTTTCTGCTAGAGCAAGTGTGAAAATAATTATGACTAACCCGCATATCCATGAAAACATCCTTGCAGATTGCTCGCCAAACAATTGGATAATAGCCGTAAATTGAATAGTATTTTGAAATGCACTGGCAACGAAGGTATCTTCTGTAAAGTATTGAATTTCTCCTAAGTAAGCAGTGATTTTTGCATAGGAAAAGTAGATGGCTGTTGAGTCATAACTAATTCTTGCAGAAGAAAGCAATAATGTTGAAATAAAAATAAATGCATTTACCCAAAATAGTCCAGAGTTTTTAACTGCACTCCTAACAGAGAAAATTTTGAAATATTCAATTATTTCACGAAATCCTACGAGAATACCAATCAGCCAGCTAACTAATACTAGAGTAACATTAATTTGGTATAAACCTGCTAGGGTTATGAAGATAATCGAATAACATGCGTTTCCAATTAAAAAATAAGTTCCTAGATTTACTAGGTTAGATAATGTTATGTTGGATTTCGTTAATTCATTGTTTCTAATTACTTTATTGATAAATCCACCTAACGAAATACAAGCAAACGTAAATAATAAAACTCCTAAAAAAGAAAAAATAAAATTGACCCAGTACCCTGCCGAAAGAAAGCCAGATAGGTTTTCTATGGAAAACGGTGATGTGAAAATATCAAATGATTGAAGGTAGCTTCTACGAGCTGGGAAATAAATATAAACCACAATGCACAAAACAAGCCATACAAATAAGAGAATATTTCCAAGCGTTATCTTTTTCATAGTTTTATTTAATAATAAGAATATTCATCTGTTTTTACAAAGAAATACTTAAGTATCAATAACACAAATCGAACTTGAAGCATAAATTCCCACAAGAGATTCGCCACAGGGCTTAATTGCTTCGCATAATGTTTTCGGTAAAATACTTTTAAGTCGTTATGATAATGAACAAGATTTGCAAACGGCTGTTTCTTGCTGACAGAATTTCGTTTATGAAAAACTTTGATGCTAGGTAAAAACATCTGCTTCCATTTTGTTTGCTCAACTTCGTAGCACCAGTCTACATCTGAAGCCCATACAAATAAATCTTCATCTAGCAAGCCAACTTCCTCAAATACAGCACGCCTTACAAGTAATAATGACATGGTTAGTGATGTCACTTCAACTGGTTTATCTATCTGGTAATTAAATAAAAAGTATTCATTTAATATTTCACTTGAACGAATTAGACCGAATAAATACAAAGTATGCAACATGGCTACTTTAGGGCTCGGCATTTTTTTTGATGAATACTGTGTAGAGCCATCAGCATGCAAAATTTTTGGACCTACCAAGCCAACTTGAAGATTTTCCTTCAGATATTTTAGCAACTGTAAAACCGCATCATCTTTGACCTGTGTACTGGGAGTTGCTATCAAAATATATTCTCCACTGGATGCTTGGATAGCGGTGTTAATTCCTTTTGTAAAGCCAACTCCTGGCGAACAAAATATATACTGCGCTTGCGGAAAATTATTTTCTAACATAGATTTTGTATTATCACTTGAATCGTTATCCACCACAATAATTTCTACTTCTTCTTTGTTTCCTACGCTTTCTAGCAGAGAAGTTAGATACAAGTTTAGCGAGTCGCTGGAGTTTCTCGTCACTACACAAGCGGATATGCGACCGTCAATTTTTTTATGCTTGAAATGAGTTTTCTGTGCGATCATTTTGTTTTCTGCACCAAGTAATTAGATTCAAACATTAGCCTTACCGCTGATTTGTAGTCAATTACCTTTATTTTTGAAATTTGATAAAGCTTGTCTAATTTTAAACCTGCGTTTAATGGACGTTTGGCTGGTTGATTCAATTCCTCGGTTCTAACGGGATGAATTAGTCTTTCATCTAACTTAAATATTTGAGCCACGGTCAATGCAAAATCATAACGGCTAACACAATCAGATCCAGCAATATTAATGACTTCATTTTCAGTTGCTCTTGCTAATTCAATTGATATTTCTGCAAGATTGTTAACGTAAGTAGGGCTTCCAACTTGATCTCTTGGCACTTTAACTGCTTGATTATTTTGCAATGATTGAATTAATCTAAACACGAAATTTTTGCCCTGATGTTCCCATCCAAATATGACTGTTGTTCTAATGATTAAATACTTTTTAGCAAATAAAGAAATAAAATGTTCTGTAATTAATTTTTGACGACCATACTCACTAATTGGATGAGCTGTATCATCTTCTTCATAGGGACCTGCAACTCCATCAAAAATGTAGTCACTTGAGAAGAAAACCACTTTTGCATTGATTCTATTAGCGGCTTGAACGACATTCTTAATCCCAGTTACGTTGATTTGATATGTTTCTTCAGGGTGAATTTCACAATAATCTACATTTGGAAACGCCGCAGGGATATAAATTATTTCGGGTTTTATATTTTCGATTATTTTTTTTACTTCATTTTTCTGCCTAATATCTAATTGAATGGCAGATGAAATTGAATGATTAAAGTAAGTGCCAGTTACATTTTCACCATTTCTAGTAAGCAATTCAAAAAGATGACTTCCAACCAAGCCTGAGGTACCGACCACAAGATTTCGAGTCATTTATCAATGGTTTCCCATTTATAGGGGATATGATTGTTGTGTGGGTCAAGCCTATCAATTTCATCTGGGTCATGCGGAATTGTTGAGCAGTTTGCAACAATTGCAGGAGTTGTACCTACTCCCTTAAACCCATTCCAAACTAAAGGTGGCACTTTGACGAGAGAATAATTTCCATCACCGAGGAATATTTCCATTAATTTGCCTTTGGTGGGGGAGGATTCACGCTCATCGTATAAAACCAATTTAATAACGCCATACACAACAGCATAGTTTAGTGTCATCACTTTATGAATATGCCAACCTTTGACAATGTTTGGATAAACAGTCGAAAAATAAATTTCCCCAAATTTTTCAAAGTGTGAGTCATCACTTCTGAGCATGTGCATAATTTTGCCGCGCTCATCTGCGATTTGCCTAAGTGGATGAATTAATACACCTTGTATCATTTTTATCCTTTACATAAACTCTCAATTGAGTCGCAAACATAATCTAGCATAGCTTGTGTTAAACCTGGGTATACACCAATCCAAAAGACACGGTGCATTACCTCATCTGCATTTTTTAAGTCTCCAACTACACGATATTGTTGATTTTTATAGGCAGGTTGGCGAATTAAATTTCCACCAAATAATAAACGTGTGCCAATATTTTTCTCGGTTAATTTTCTAACCATGTCATCTCGTGAAAGCGGGGCTTCAGGACGAACTAAAATAGGAAAGCCAAACCAACTTGGAGTTGAATCAAAAGTTGCTTCGGGCAGAATCAACTGTCCGCTTAGAGGTTTGAGGCGTTTTGTCAGATAGTTAAAATTATCTCGCCGTTTTTGAATAAAATCAGGCAGTTTTTTTAATTGCGAAACACCTACTGCGGCTTGCATATCTGTGGCTTTGAGATTGTATCCAATATGTGAATAAGTATATTTATGGTCATAACCATTGGGTAAATCTCCTAATTGCCAATCAAATCGTTTTCCGCAAGTGTTATCTTTGCCAGGCTCACACCAACAATCTCTACCCCAGTCTCGGAAAGATTCAATTAATTTTTTTAACGGAGGAGAATCGGTTAAGACTGCGCCGCCTTCACCCATAGTAATGTGATGGGCAGGATAAAAACTAACCGTAGCAACATCGCCAAACTTTCCAACAGATTGATTGTTATATGTTGCCCCAACTGCATCACAACAATCTTCAATTAACCATAAATTATTTTTTTTGCAAAACTCGGTTACTGCTTTTAGATTAAAAGGATTGCCTAGTGTGTGAGCAATCATCACAGCCCGTGTTTTAGATGAAAGTGCCTCTTCCAATTGAGTAACATCAATATTGTAAGTAGGGATGTGAACATCAACAAATACAGGAATCAAGTTGTTTTGAAAAATTGGATTCACCGTAGTTGGAAAACCAGTTGCAACAGTAATCACTTCATCACTGGGTTTTAGTCGTCTTTCACCAAGTGTTGGTGATGTTAGGCATGTTAATGCCAATAGATTTGCCGATGAGCCTGAGTTAACTAAAATTGCATGACGCAGATTTAGAAATTTCGCAAATTCTTTTTCAAACTTAGATGCAAAGCGACCTGTGGTTAACCAAAAATCTAAACTTGAATCAATAAGAGATTGAATATCTTCTCCGTTGAAAACTCTTCCAGAAACAGGTACATGGGTTTCATTCGGAATAAAGTTCTTTTCAGGAAATGCTTCAGTTGCATATTCAGCAACCAATTCCAAAATTTTTGAACGTAATAATTCAGATTTCTCACTCATGGTCAATAAATTCCTTGTACCACTTAATTGTTTTTTGCAAACCTTCATCTAAAGTAAACATTGGAGACCACTTCAAATCCTGCCGTGCTTTTTCGGCACTTAAGTATTGCAAGCGAATTTCATTACTGGTTTCATTTAATATTTTTGGAGATAGATTTGAATTCATTATTTTTAATATTTTATTTACAATTTCTTTCACATTAACTTGAATTTCATTCGAGAAATTGTAAGCCTGTCCTTTAATTTCTGGATGTGAAGCCAAAAACTCTGCCAACAACATATAAGCCGCCGCGCCATCTTCTACATAAAAATAATCTCGCACATATTCGCCATCAGAACGAATGATTGGGTTTTGCTCGCGTAGAATAGAACGAATGGTTCCTGGGATAATTCGATTCCAGTTTAAATCTCCACCACCATAAAAATTCCCACAACGAGTTATTACAACAGGTAAGTCAAAACTGACTGCATACGTCTTTGCAATCAAATCTGCCGCCGATTTGCTAACATCGTATGGATGTTGTCCTTGCAACGGTGTATTTTCATCATACGGTAATATTTCTTGGTCTCCGTATGCTTTGTCTGATGATGCAACCACAACTTGTTTCACCTTTGGGCTTCGACGACACGCTTCCATTAAATTCCATGTGCCAGCAATATTTGTTTCAAATGTTGAAATCGGATTTCTATTTGCAATGGTTACGATTGTTTGTGCCGCCAAGTGAATCACTGTATCAATTTCGTACTCACCTAAAGTTCTTTCAAGTATTTCACGATCGCATATATCACCACGAACTACTTTAACTTTATCTATCATCTTATTACGAACCAATTCACTTTGCGGAATCCAATCACGGATTAAACAAACGACATCTGCACCTGCTTCTACCAAGCTTTTGACTAACCATGAACCGACAAGCCCGCTTCCGCCTGTAACGAAAGTTGGTCTATCAATCCAAAAGTTTTTCTTGGCTGTTACTTTTTCCACGGAGCATTTCCTTCTTGCCAAAGTTTTTGTAACAACTGAACATCTCTTAACGTATCCATACATTGCCAAAAATCTTCATGCTTATAGGCACATAACTGATTTTCAGTTGCCAATTGTTCTAGTGGTTCACGCTCCCAATATGTAGAATTACTTTCAATATAATTGACAATTTCAGGTTGCAGAACAAAAAAACCGCCATTAATCCAACCTTCGCCAACTTGCGGTTTTTCATCGAAGCGAATGACTTGTTCACCTTCAAAAACTAAATGCCCAAATCTTGCAGGCGGGCGCACAGCAGTTAAGGTTGCTAGTTTTTTATTCTTTTTATGAAATTCCACAAGAGCATTAATGTCAACATCGCAGACACCATCCCCATATGTCAGCATAAATGCTTCATTTCCAATAAACTCGGCAATTTGCTTAACCCTTCCACCTGTCTGCGTATCTTGACCTGTATCTAATAAGTGAATAGTCCAGTTTTCACTTTCTTTTCCGTGCGTGATTACTTTTCCACTTTGCGTTTCAACTGTTAAGTTATGATAATAGTGATGATAGTTTAAGAAATAATCTTTAATGACCTCACCTTTATAACCTAATGCAATCACAAACTCATTAAATCCATACGAAGCATAAATTTTCATAATATGCCACAAAATAGGTTTCCCGCCAATTTCAACCATGGGCTTTGGTTTGATGCTAGTTTCTTCTGAAAGGCGTGTACCCAAGCCACCTGCTAAAATTCCTACTTTCATACATTTTCCTTTTTATTGCTAGTTCTTAATCCCAACATACTTAACACAAAACTACTCAAAACAATTTGAGTGCCTGTGATAAATGCAATACTTCCACCAAAGACCAAACGTACACTGGCATCAAACCCGATTTGTTCAAAATTTGCAGAAAGCAAAAGGGCACGAATGATTAACGCAAGACCAACAAGTAAAATAGTAGCACCAACTAACAACCCTTTTTCAAGGTTAATATATTGAAACAAAGAAAAGAATCTTGGTGCATTTGGTAACAATTTACTTTCATAAGCATAAACTCGTGTAATAGTTGCAAATGAAATCATATTAATACTTAAGAACATCAAAGTTCCAGTACCGATAAAGGTATGAAAATCAATGTACCGAAAACCAATATTAACGGGACCAAAAAATAAAGCCAAACTGATGATGCCACTAATAAAAAATAAAGCAATGCCAGGATAGAAAAATAACCAAGTTGGGCTGTAAATTAACAAAAATCGTAAATGTCTCCAACCATCTCGAAAACTTCGTAAATGTGGAGGTCTATCTCTGCCATCAGGCGAGAGTGTAGTGGGTACTTCACATACTTTCATTTTCAAAATAGATGCCTTAATCACAATTTCACTGGCAAGTTCCATACCTGTAGTTTGTAAATTTATTTTTTCAATAGCGGCTTTTGTAAACCCACGTAACCCACAATGAAAATCATTTGCAGGAGTTTTGAAAAATAATTTCCCTAAAAAAGATAAAACTGGGTTTCCAATATAACGATGATGCCATGGCATAGCACCTTTTTTGATTCCACCCTTGAAACGATTTCCCATTACCAAATCAAACCCTTCACGAAGTTTTTTTACAAATGGCATTAAGTTGACAAGGTCATAACTATCATCTGCATCTGCCATAATAATGAATTTTCCTTTTGCCGCTTCAAACCCACCACGTAAAGCACTGCCATATCCTTTTTGCTCCACCTTCACAATTCTGGCCCCTGCTTTTTTTGCAATTTTTATTGAATAATCTGTGCTTCCATTATCTGCAACAATCACTTCCCCTTTTATCTTATTTTTTTTCAAAAAATTAACTGCCTTTGCAACACAAAGACCCACTGTTAATTCTTCATTCAAACAAGGCAACACGATACTTAATTCGATATCTTGTTTCATATTTTGATTATAACTTATACCTATCTAGGTATAATTATGTTATGCGATTGAAACAGAAATCACTCACTCAAACCGAATGGCTATTTCTGATTCTTGGAATCGCACTGATTGGTGGAGTTTGTATCCGCTTCTTTCCCACGCTGACAGTTGGTTTCCCCATCAACGACGGTGGCATGTTCCTCAGCATGGTGCGGGACTTATCTACTAGCAATTATCTACTTCCCAAATTTACTTCTTACAATCAATTACAAATTCCGTTTGCATACCCGCCATTTGGGTTTTATGTAGCCAGAATCCTTTCAGATATTTTCACTGTATCTGAAATTAACTTATTACGTTTTATTCCACCGATTGTAAATTCATTATCTATTCTTGCATTTTATTTATTATCTGCTGAATTATTGAAGTCAAAATCACTTGGCGCATTGTCGTCTGCTTTCTACGCCTTGACTCCAGGTGCTTATGGCTGGTTCGTGATGGGTGGCGGGCTGACTCGTAGTTTCGGTTCTTTATTTTTATTGCTTTCCGTGTACTTCGTTTATCGCCTGTTTCAAAGTGGACAGAGAAAACTTGTAGCATGGTCAATCGTTTGTTGTGCAGTAACAGTTCTCAGCCATCCAGAAGCGGGGGTTCATCTAGCAACCACTTGTATTTTGTTATGGATATTTTTCGGCAGAACACGTCCATCTTTTTTTCATGCAATCATAGTTGGCTTGGGTGTTTTACTTCTTTCATCCCCATGGTGGTTGACCGTAATTTCATATCATGGATTGTTACCATTTTTATCTGCATCACACACAGGTTCGTTAGGCAGACCATTTTTTGTAGCAATAACAAATGCACTTGTAGGTGAAGGGCTAGTGCCGATTTTAATTTTGTTACGAGTTGTTGGAATGATTTGGGCAGTTTATAAAAAACAATATTTTCTTTTGATTTGGGTTTTCTTGCCATACCTTGTTGAGCCACGCAGTGCACCAAGTGTGGCATTTTATCCATTGACGATGTTGATTGCATTAGCATTTGCAGAAGCGATTCCCTTTTTCTTTTCGCGTTGGCAGAGGATAAATTTTGTGGAATTATATAAAAATAAAACCTACAATTTTATTTTATTGTTTGTGTTGATAATTTTGTTTGTTGACTCAAGTTTATACAACTTTCGTTTAATTGGAAACAGTTTGAAACCTGCTGAAATAGAATCTATGATGTGGATAAAGGAAAATATAGATTCTGATGCGAAAATTATTTCCATTACTGGAAACTCAAGCCCAGAAATTGACCCGTTTATTGAATGGTTGCCTGCTTTAAGTGAAAGACGAAATCAAACAACTATTCAAGGCTATGAATGGTTGCTCGGTGAAAAGTTTTTTGAAAGATATTCTGATTTAGCCGATTTGCAGAAATGTAAATCAGTAAATTGTGTGGAAGCATGGTCTTTGAGAACCGAATTGGATTATCAATTTGTTGTAATTGCAAAAATTGAGGAAAATGATTTAATTAATTTGTCTTTTATGAATTCTGAAACTTACGAACAAGTTTATAAAAATGATGAAGTTGTGATTTACCAAAGATAAATACTTACTTTTTAAATCTCTTTTGCCACTCAAACAACTTATTCAATGCCTCAATCGGGGATAGAGAATTAATATCCAACCCATTAATTTCATCTAACAATGGATTTGTTTCAGGAAATAGTTTTGCTTGCTGCACCGCTTGTGCGTCAATCTTCACAGCCCGACCAGAAGTTTTTTCTAGTTGTTCCATAATTTCATTGGCGCGTTGAATTACAGGTAAGGGGAGTCCTGCAAGTTGGGCAACATGAATCCCGTAAGAACGGTCTGCACCGCCTGAAATAATTTTATGCAAGAACACAACTTTATTATCCGCTTCGCTGACTGCCACGTTGTAATTTCGCACACCTGGTAATAAATCGGCGAGTTGAGTTAATTCATGATAATGCGTGGCAAACAAAGTCTTCGCTCGCAATTGCGGATGATTATGAATATACTCAATCATTCCCCAAGCAATTGACAAACCATCATACGTTGAAGTACCACGTCCAATTTCATCGAGTATCAACAAACTTCGTGATGTCGCATGATGCAAAATATTCGCCGCTTCCACCATCTCAACCATAAACGTAGATTGACCCGCATGAATTTCATCTTGTGCGCCGATGCGTGTAAAAATTCTATCCACCAGTCCAATTTTGGCAGAAGTCGCAGGTACAAACGAACCCATCTGCGCCATCAAAACAATCAATGCAGTTTGTCGCAGATATGTCGACTTTCCACTCATATTCGGTCCCGTAATCACGCGCACCACTTCGCCTTTTTCAAAGATGACATCATTAGGGATATATCTTTCATTTTTTAATAGATGCTCGACAACTGGATGCCTACCTTCATTGATTTCTAATTCGCTTCCTTCATGGACCTCAGGCTTGGTGTATGCACCCAAAGCCGCCACTTCCCCCAAAGCGGATAGAACATCCAATTCCGCAATGGCGCGCGCAGTAGATAAAATTTGATTCGCGGCTTTACTTAACTCTGCACAAACTTCTTTGAATAAACGAGTTTCAATCTCTTTGATTCGTTCTTCAGCATTCAACACCAAAGTTTCATATTCTTTCATCTCAGGTGTGATAAATCTTTCAGCATTAACCAAAGTTTGCTTGCGGATATAACTTTCAGGAGCCTTCTCTGCCGCACCACGAGAGATTTCGATGTAATAGCCGAAGACTTTGTTATAACCAACTTTGAGAGTCTTGATTCCAGTTTTTTCTCGTTCAACAGATTCAAGATTCGCAATCCAATCTCGTGCATGTTTCGATGCTTCAATAATCGAATCTAACTCTTGTGAATAGCCAGACCGAATCACACCCGTGTTTTGTAAAGTGGCAGGCGGGTCATCATCAATTGCATTTTGAAGAAGTGATAATTCATTTTGGCAAACAGACCACTGATTACTTGATAACTGATTACCGATTACTGTTTTTACTTTCGGCAATTCTGCAAATGTACTTCTCAATGCAACCAAATCACGGGGCTGTATCTGACCAGCCAGCACGCGGTTGATAATTCTTTCAATATCCGCAATTGGTTTCAGAGATGCACGAAGTTCAGCACGAATCATTCCATTTTGAACAAAATATTCAACACCGTTTTGTCTTTTATTAATTTTTTCTACATTCAATAATGGCTGGCTGACCCATTGATGAATTAAACGCTTTCCCATTGGAGTGATGGTTTCATCTAATACACCGAGTAAAGAACCTTTTCTTTCGCCACGTAGAGTCTCGTCTAATTCCAAATTTCTACGTGTGGACGAATCTAAAGTCATAAATTCGTTCAGGCTGTAAGAGCGAAGTGAAGTTAAAAGATTCAGTGCATCAGGTTGTGTCTCTTTGAGATATTGAAGTATTGCACCAGAAGCGCGGACAGATAAACTATTTGCTTTTAACCCAAAACCATCTAAGGTGGATGATTTGAATTGAGTCAATAAAATATCAGTACATTTCCCAGGTTCAAACTTCCATGCAGGTATTTTTGTTAAGTGACCACTGATTCCATCTGGCAAGACTTGATTATCGGCATATAGAATTTCGGCAGGATGTAATCTCGTCAATTCAGCACGCAAGGCTTCGAGTGGAAGTTCTGTGACGGCGAATTCTCCAGTGGTGACATCTGCATAAGAAACAGAAGCAACTCCACTCAAGTTTGAAGCGGATGTGTCTAATATCACCGCGGTCAGATAATTATTTGAGTCACCTGGTAATAAAGCAGGTTCGGTCACAGTTCCTGGAGTTACAACGCGAACAACTTTGCGTGGAAAAATTCCTTTGTTGGGTTGGTCGCCAATTTGCTCGCATATCGCAACGTGATGACCTTTTTCAATTAATCGCGCCAGATAATTATCAACGGCATGATAGGGAATGCCCGCCAACGGAACACGCACACCTTTGCCAACAGGCTTGGATGTTAAAACAATATCAAGGTCACGCGCGGTAATTTCTGCATCTTCATCAAACGTTTCATAAAAATCGCCAAGCCGAAAAAACAAAATGGTATCGGGATATTCTTTTTTGATTTCTAAATATTGTTTGCGCGCGGGGGAAATATCTTCAATGGTCATATCCCGATTTTACTATGAGGTTGTATAATTTCATTAAAATAATATTCCGCTAATCTACACTAATCTGCGCGAATAATTGATTAGCGAAAATTCGTGAAGATTAGCGGATAAAAAATCAGGAGCAATCATGTATAAACTTGTTTTGGTTCGTCACGGACAAAGCGCATGGAATTTAGAAAATCGCTTCACAGGTTGGACCGATGTTGATTTAACAGAATTAGGAAAAGCTGAAGCAACACAAGCAGGCAAGTTATTGAAAGAAAATAATTTTGATTTTGATGTTGCTTACACTTCTGTTTTGAAACGTGCTATTAAAACGCTTGGCATTATTCAAGATGAAATGGATTTGAATTGGCTTCCCGTGATTCGGGCATGGCAATTAAACGAACGTCATTATGGAAATTTGCAAGGTTTGAATAAAACTGAAATGGCTGAAAAATTTGGCGAGGAACAAGTAAAAATTTGGCGACGTTCTTATGATGTTCCGCCTCCCGCTTTAGAATTAACTGATGAACGTCATCCAAAATTTGATAGACGATATGCTTCTTTATCTGACGTACAGTTGCCTGCTACCGAATCACTTAAGATTACCCTCGACCGTGTTCTGCCATATTGGAATTCGACTCTGGCACCTGAAATCAAATCTGGTAAAAGAGTTTTGATTGTGGCACACGGAAATTCAATTCGTGCCTTAGTCAAATATTTGGATAATGTTTCTGAATCCGAAATTACAGAATTAAATATCCCAACTGGTTTGCCATTGGTTTACGAATTAGATAAAGATTTGAAACCGATTAAAAATTATTATCTCGGAGACCCAGAAGAAGCGGCGAAGAAAGCGGCGGCGGTGGCGAATCAGGGGAAGAAATAAGTAATACGTAATTCGTTATACTCAGTGCAAGCCTTTGTGTTTAATAAGGGTAGAATCAGAATATGACATTATCCAAAGAATTTATTTACGAGTTGAGAAAACATTTTACTGGAGATGTTCGACTCGATACTGCTTCTAAAGTTTTATACGCTACTGATGCTTCGATGTATCAAATTGAACCGCTTGGGGTGGCAATACCAAAAAATCGAGATGATTTGCAATCGGCAGTTGAATTAGCCGCGAAATACGCAGTTCCAATTCTGCCTCGCGGGTCAGGTTCTTCGTTAGGTGGTCAAGCAATTGGCGAGGCTTTGATTTTAGATTGTTCTAAATACTTAAATTCAATTGTTGAAATTAATCCCGCAGAACATTATGCAATTGTTGAACCTGGAGTCATTCTTTCAGACTTAAATCGTGCAACTGCAAAACACGGCTTGATGTTTGGTCCAGACCCTGCTTCGGCAGAACGCGCCACGATGGGTGGCGTGATTGGAAATAATGCCACTGGTGCACATTCTATTTTATATGGCATGAGTGCGGACCATTTATTAGAAGCAGAAGTTATTTTGAGTGATGGGAGTTTGAGTAAGTGGGGAATGGTAAATAGTAATCAGTTATCAAGTAATCAGTATTCAGTAAGCAGTAGGCAGTTAGAAATTATTTCGATTGTGAATGAAATTCGGGAAAATTATATTGAAACAATAAAACAAAATTATCCGAAGTCTTGGAGAAATTCGGCGGGATATAGATTGAATTATCTTTTGCCGTGGAGTCTGTCCAAACCGCCACAATGGAATGAGGATTATCCGAGTCAAAAATTAAATCTTGCACCTTTACTTGCGGGAAGCGAAGGCACACTTGCTGTTATTCGCCAGATGAAAGTAAATCTTGTTCCAAAATCGAAGTATACAATTTTGGGAGTTTTGCAATATCAAAGCATAGAGTCTGCTTGTGATGATGTGCCACGTTTGCTACACATGAATCCTAGTGCCATTGAATTGATTCCAAAAATGATTCTTGAATTAGCAAGAAGTGTACCTGCGGCGGCGAGTCAGATGAGTTGGATGATTGGGAATCCCGAAGCCATACTTGTCGTTGAATTTAGTGGCGATCAACTATCGGCGTTGAAAAAGGCGGTTAGAAAAATTGGAGATGTGTTAACGATTGCCGAGTCAAGTGAAGAGCAGAATCGAATCTGGAATATCCGCAAGTTGGGTTTGGGAATTTTAGATTCACGCCCACTGACAAAAAGACCCATTGCATTCATTGAAGATTGTGCAATTCCAGTTGAGAGACTTGGTGAGTTTGTGCGCGAAGTGCAAAAGATTTTGCTTGCACATAATACTTATGCAGGCATGTATGCACACGCTTCAGGTGGATGTTTGCATATTCGCCCTGTGTTGGATTTGATGCGTGGCGAAGGGGTTAAGTCCATGCGAAGTATTGTTGAACAAGTTTTTTCTTTAACGATAAAACTGGGTGGCTCAATGAGTAGTGAACATGGTGATGGAATTGTTTCTGGTGAGTTTATTGAACGAACGTATGGAAAAGAAATCACTGATGCGATGCGAAAGTTAAAACACGCTGCTGACCCATACAATATTTTGAATCCGAGAAAATTATTTGATGCGCCACCAATGGATTCAAATTTAAGATATGGTGAAAAGTATCAAGTGAATGCTTGGGATTCCGCTTTGCATTTTGACCATGAACGTGGACTTGCTGGTGCAATTGAACAATGTAATGGTCAAGGTGTGTGTAGAAAAAAATCAGGTGTAATGTGTCCATCCTTTCAGGCGAGTGGGGAGGAAGGGTTGAGTACCAGGGGAAGAGCGAATCTTTTAAGAGCAGTAATCAATAAGCAGAATGCAGAAGGCAGAATGCAGAATGAATTAGAGGAAGCAACTTTTGAAACATTGGATTTATGCTTGGCATGTAAAGGTTGCACAAGTGAATGTCCGAGTGGGGTGGATATGCCGAGACTGAAATATGAATTTATGAATCAATATTACAAATCACATCGCAGACCGTTGCATGATTATTTGTTTGCATATTTTCATTTGGTTGCGAAATGGCTGATGCCTATTACGCCAATAGCAAATATGTTTATGAAGATGAATGTGTCTAAGAAAATAATCGCAAAAGTTTTTGGAATTACTGATAAAAGACCTTTGCCATTGTTTGTGAAAGGGAAAAAAGTAAACAGGTATACAAGTAAACAAGTAAGTAATAAAGTTGTTGTTTTTTTGAGTGACGTTTTTTCTGAATATCTTGAGCCTGAAGTAAAAGAATCAGCCATTGATATTTTGAATCATTTAGGCTATGAAGTAAAAGTGCTATCCATAATTGGTGCAGGTGCTTCGTTTCTTTCAAAGGGATTTATTGACCAAGCGAAGAAACATGCGAATCAAGTTTTGGATGAAATCAAAAGTTTAGGTGCAGAATCAACTATAAATATAGTCGGATGCGAGCCGCCCGAAGTGTATTGTCTCAAACATGAATATGCCGCGTTGTTACCACATCGAAAAGCGGAACTTAAATCATTGTCAAAAAATGTGTTTTTAGTTGAAGAATTTATAATGCGTGTAGCCAAATTAGAAGAAGCAAGCGGATTTATAAAAAAATTAGATAAGGAAAAAATTTTCTTTCATCCACATTGTCATCAACGGGCGGAGGGAAATTTGGCAACAGTTGATTTGCTAAAACTTTTAAGCTTTGATGTAGAACTGAGTGATGCGGGTTGTTGTGGTATGGCTGGCACGTTTGGTTATGATAAAGAACATTATGATTTATCCATGCAGATTGGCGAGTTGAAGTTGTTGCCGAAGATTAGAATGCTGAATGCTGAAGGCAGAACGCACAATGTGGTTTCAACTGGTTCAGCATGTAGAATTCAGATTCGTGATGGGGCGGGGGTGAAGGTGAAACATCCGCTGGTGATTGTGCGAGATGCGATTGTTGGTGTAAAATAAAAACAGTTAAAGTTGTGAAAACTTAATAATCCAAATGATTTAAAGGAGAAAAAAATGGCATACACATTAGATACAAAAGTCGGTGAAATTTTAGATGATACCAATGCAGTTGAAATTTTGGAAAAATATGCGCCAGGAGTTTCTAAAAATCCAATGCTTGCATTGGCAAGTGGAATGACGTTAAAAGCCATCCTTGCTATGCCTCAAGCCAAAGAGGCAGGTATTACTGAAGAGATGGTTGAGAAAGTTTTGGCAGAAATTAACGCTAGAAAATAAAATATTACGATAATTAAATAGACGTTATCGGTAATAAGCCGAAAACACATTTTGGACGCTGATGAACGCAGAAAACGCAGATTTTCTTTCTTTTGAATCAGCGAAATTAGCGTTTTTCTGCGTCCCAATTTTATTTCCGGTAACGTCTAATATGTAAAAAGTGGCAATCCTTTCAAAGAGGACTGCCACTTTTTTTACTCACTTGGAATCATAACCATCGCAATCAAATAAACCAATAAGCCTGGTACGCCACCTGGAATAAAGGCGATGAACATTGCTAAGCGAAACCAAAATGGATTGATTCCAAAAAATTCGCCAAGTCCGCCACACACGCCTGCAACCCAGCGGTTATTTTTTGACCTGCGTAATGCTTGTCTTTGTGCGCTCATTGTATATCTCCTTTTTATAAAAAAGATATACGCCTGTTTTATAAAAAAGTTGTAATTAATTTAATACAAAAGCCGCAATGCTAAACGCAATGGCTACATTCAACGAGCGTTTTTCACCTTGCATGGGGATGTAAAAAATTTTATCGCATAAATTTAGTAACTCATTATCCACGCCTGTTATTTCACTGCCGAGAATCAGTAAACAGTTTTCAGTATTCAGTAAAATCTGTTTGCTGATTTCAATTGCTTTTTTATCTTCTTCGAGAGCAAAAACTTTCCAACCTGCAACCTTCAAACTTTCAACCAGTTCCACTGCATTTTTATGATATGACCATTGGATAGAATCTTGTGCACCCAACGAAGTTTTTTGTACCGCTTCATTATCTGGCTTCGGCGTGATTCCGCACAGATAAACTTGGTCAAAGCCTAAGCCATCGGCACTGCGTAAAATAGAACCGACATTGAATGCAGAACGGATATTATCTAATAATACAGCTCGAACAAATTTATTTTCTTTATTTATTTTTGAACGTGTTTTTTCTTCTTCATGGATTATTTTTTCTGAAATTATTTTTGTCTCCCCTAAACAATGCGGACAGCGAACACTGTATTGATGATTTTTTTCCACAGGATAACGTAATCCACAACTTAAACATAAACGAATTTCAAATATAAATTGACTCATGTATTGAATTATATCGAATTACAAAATAAAAATCTCTAATCTCTAATCTCCAACCTTTGCTTTAAGTTCGACTCTTCCACAAGTCTCGGCACGGCTTCTTCCCAACCGACAGACATAATGTGCAAACCGTTCACACCTTGTTTGGTTTTGATTTTTTCAATTAATTCCAAAGCAATTTGAATACCTTCTTCTTCCGCATTTCCTTTTTGGTCAGCCATTTCCATTCGTTTCATCACATTATCAGGCACGAAAATGCCTGGAATTTTATCGTGCATGTATTTTGCCATTTTGAAACTACGTAACGGCGTAATACCAATCAAAATAAATACTTTACCTAAAATTTTTCTTTTGGAAATTTCATTTAACCAATTGTCCAAATCATCGGCATCAAAAACAACATTGGTCTGGAAGAATTGTGCCCCAGCATTAACTTTCTTTTGTTCACGCAAGGCTTGAAATTTCATATTGGATGCAAAGGGAGTCGCCGCCGCGCCGAGAAAATATTGTGGCGGATTTTTGATTTCTCTGCCATCGAGATATTTCGCTTCATCTCTTAACCGACGCAGAATCCATAACATTTGAATTGAGTCTACGTCTACAATATCCATGCGCCCTTTGGGTCCAGGTGACATCATCATGCTATCACCCGTTAAACATAAGAAATTGCGAACACCTAATGCCGATGCACCAATGACATCCGATTGCAAACCGACACGCGTTTTTTCTCTGGCACTCAATTGCATAACAGGTTCTGCACCTAGTTCAAGTGCAATTTTTGAACATGCTACCGATGACATTCGCGGAACGGCAGAGGCATTATCTGTAAAATTTAATGCGGTGGCATAATTTTTTAATAAATTAATATTTTTTTGCAGTTTATCTGTATTGACAGAAAGTGGGGGAGAGATTTCGGCAGTGATGACAAATTCGCCTGCTCTCAATTTTCTTTCTAATTCTGAAACAGGTTCAGTATATTTTGGGGCATGATATTCAGAATCACCTTGCCACCATTCGGGCTGGCGGACGGGGCGTAGGATGGAATCTACTGTGGAGGAAACAGAATCAGGTTTCCCCGAAGCAAGACGCGAAATAATTGTGCGCACGCCGATTTGTTTGGCGTTATCTATCACTGCGCCCCATGAATCTGTGCCTGCTTTTTCCCAATCCATTGGTGGAAGAACTTCAAGTAATAAGGCTTCACGACCTAACTTAAAAGCACGGTCATAAATTTTGTACCATATACACGGGCGCGATTCGTCAACATAACATTTTTCAGGAGTTGAACCGCCACAGGGACCGTTGCGTAAGCCTTTGGGGCATTCCATCGGGCAGATGAGGGCGGTTTCGGCGAGCAGGCAGTTTCCACACATACGGCAACCGAAGAGTGGACCTTTGACGGCGAGTTCAATTTTGGCTAGCAGACGTTTTTTGAACGGCTGGCGTTTGAACGGCATGAAAGGTGGTTGGTAGCGGCGACCTGGGGTGAAAACGGACATTCTCGCTCCTTTTTATGTATTATATATTATATATAATTTTACCTCTGACTGCGTGTTTTTGGGAAGGTATAATTTGCACATCAGGAGTGTGCATGATGAATGAAATTCAGATTGATTCTCTTTTACCTGCTGAAATGGCGGAAAAGGCTGAGAGCATTGGTGTTCGTAAAGCCAATATGCAATTTTTTACAATGCTGATGCTTTCGATTTTGGCAGGCGCGTTTATTGCGCTCGGTAGTATTTTTGCTACGACCATTGCGGCTGGCGGAATTTCGGTCAGTGCGGCAGAGGGTGCTTTAGTATATTTAACCGCTTTGCCCTATGGTGTCACACGCCTCTTAACTGGTTTGGTTTTTTGTTTGGGGCTTATCTTAGTGGTGGTTGGCGGGGCGGAATTATTTACTGGCAATAACTTAATTGTAATGGCTTGGGCAAGCAAAAAAGTGACTACGAGTGCTTTACTGCGCAATTGGGTGATTGTTTATATTGGGAACTTCATCGGTGCAGTTGGAACTGCTGTTATGATGTTTTTTACCAAACAATACACTTTCGGCTCAGACTCTGTTGGAATTGCCGCGCTCCGAATTGCTGTTTCAAAAAGTGAATTAGATTTTGTGCAAGCCATTGCGTTAGGAATTTTATGTAATGTTTTGGTGTGCTTGGCTGTATGGTTGACATTTAGTGCTAGAACCACATTGGATAAAATCGCTTCCATTATCTTCCCCATCACTGCTTTTGTGGCGGCGGGCTTTGAGCATAGTGTGGCGAATATGTATTTCATCCCGTATGCTTTGCTCGTCAAAATGTTTGATTCTGAATTTATGTCGCGTGTTTCAGAAAGAGTCGCAAACTTAGATTCGTTAACGTGGCAAGCATTTTTTGTAAATAATTTAATCCCTGTCACAATTGGCAACGTCATCGGTGGTGTAGTCTTTGTGGCGGCTATTTATTGGGTTGTGTTCTTAAGAGGAAAGAAAGCCTAATTGGATTAATGAAACGCCTCGACCAATTAACCTTTACTCGCTTCGTGATGATAATACTGGTTTTGTTTTATCATGGCGGTGGCGGGATTTATTTTAATTTTCTAAGCCAATTTCCATTTTCGGAAATATTCCTTGCCGCGCCAACTGGAGTGAGTTATTTATACGTGCTTTCAGGGTTTGTGATGGCGTTGGTGTATTTTCGCCCAAACGAAAAGTTTGATATTGCTGGCTATTGGCGGGCGAGAGTGATACGGATATATCCACTATACCTAATTGCCTTTTTATTAACTTGTTATTTTTATGCCGATACTATTTTAAGAGTAAAACCGCAAAAGATATTGGCTAACATTTTTGTTGTGCAAGCGTGGATTCCCGCCTACTCACAATCATTCAATTATGCGGCATGGTCTATGACGGTCGAATTTTTTTTCTATGCGATTTTTCCGTTTTTCAGCATGTGGGCATATAAGCAATCTACTAAAAAATTAATAGGCGTTTCAGTGATTTTTTGGGTTGTTAGCCAAATGATTTATCAAGTGTTATGGGTGGCTTATTTCCCTGAAAGAAAAGACATAATTGTATACAACCCAATCTTTCATCTAAACTCATTTGTGATGGGCGTCGTGGGTGGAATATGGTATTTGCGTGAAGGAAAGAATCAAGTTATTAATACGCGCACTATATTTTCTGCACTATTATTTAGTGCCGTTTTTATAATTGTGTATTGTATTATCAGCAGAAGAAACCCAACTTTGTTTCCCAACGATTTACAACCCATGGCTGGTTTGCTTGCTCCGTTTATGATTTTATTTATCATCTCGTTGGCACTCGATAAATCACGCTTATCAAATATACTGAATCATCCAGCCCTTGTCACATTGGGCGAAACTTCGTATGCAATTTATATTCTACATGTTCCTATCGTTTGGTTATTTGAAAGATATTTACACACAGCCGCTTCTATTTCTAACCCGCAACAAATTTTCGGTGCATCCGTCATCCCAATGATGATAGTTGTTGGATTGCTTGCCCACTTTTTTATTGACCAACCCTTACGAACGTGGTTAAAGAAAACATTACAAAAGATAAATATTCCGCTTCTTCTGCTTGACTTGGTCATTGTTACTGCTTCGGTTTACCTTTCTTTTCGCCTACGCTTTGACCATCCTCGTGAGTTTGCTTCTTACCAAACCATGATGCGTGTGATTTTTTACTGTGCATTCTTTTTAAGAACGGCTTTATCAGTTTATTTCAATACCCTTAATTCTGTTGTTCTTACAGGAAACTTAACGCAAATGCTTCGGTCTGTTTTTATTTCTGTTACAACAGGCACTATTATTTTTTCAGCAATTGCCTATATCGGATTCAACGTCGGTTGGTTTGAAAATTTTCCACGCAGTGTCTTTATTATGGATTGGGCGATTGTCTTATCATTATCTTTGCTCACTCGTTTCATATACCGCGCTTGGATGTTACGCAATCAAAAAGTTTTACTACCTTCTTCTTGATAAGGAAAAGTCATGTCAGACAAACATAATCAATTTTTATATCGGATGTCTTCCAAAATGCGTAAGGATTTGTCTTTTGCCCAATCCAAAGTGCGTGATTTATACAAAATCGAAGAACTTGAAGATTATATAGATATAGAAGATTCGCCGATAAACCATATTTACGCCGCACTGT